>CERI01044112.1_pt1 | contig 14383 bp, 24 predicted proteins | sample 350261 | NCBI WGS metagenome assembly CERI01 (sample SAMEA2620979, study PRJEB7988) | marine metagenome | isolation source: saline water (ENVO:00002010), including
CAGTCAAGTATTTACCCAGAGTTAATAAAATATCGTAAAATAAAACTAAAAATGTGATGTTGCGTCACATTGTTTTATAATTTTGCCGTGTTAACTTAGAGACAGGAGAAAGACAGCAATGAGACAGAAACGACGCAAAAGCAATCCAACAGTGCTCAAGATGGGCATGGGATTGATGCGCTTTAAGAGACGGGTTGATATTCCCATGTGGCATGTCGATCATATCCAGAAGACAGTTAACATTTTGCGTGAGTATGCGGATCGCATCGAAAGTACGTTGGAAAGCAATTCTATGCGAAACTCAGACAAGACGTTGGCGGCTCAGTACATGATCCAATCTATGAATACGGACATGGCTTGTATGACTCCAAAAGACCCCAGAGAACGTGGGGCAGAACGCGGTGGGTATAATCACGGCTACGGACGCGGTTATCTCGATACAAACGGCTTTGACGAGTTGTTAGCGCGGGATGATATGGATGACTAAATACTACGTTTAGTAAGTATAAAAAAGTGTTTAGTACTTGGATAAAAAAAGAAAGGACTACAATGTTGAGGCAACAAAAACATTATAGTGAAGGGATACAGAGCAGTAGCAGTAGAACTTCACGTAATCAGACTAAGGGAAATGTATATGGTAATCGCATAATATATATTATCTGTCTTTTTACTGTACGAACTAAAAATCAGTACAGACAGATTAAACAGTACTGTGAGAACAGTCTATACTGTGGATTACTTGGGGATATAATAGGGGGGCTTTCATTATTCTTCCTACTATTCCTTGCCCTCATTTTTGGGGGAGTTTTGCAATGAACGTAATAAAAGTAAAATTCCGCAAAGAAGAGGAAGAAGCAACACTACGCCCAGACTTTGAAGACAGCATGATTGATCTTGCTGAAAACCTTGCAATCTGTATGGCAGAAATGCGCAAGTGGGAAGGTCTGAAGCTTGCAGCGGCATCTGCGTTAAGTGAAGGAATGACACTGCTAGATATTGCAGAACTGCAAACTGAAAACCATGTCTTTAAAATTAGCGATGGAGAGCTTGAAGTAGATTTTTACAAAGGGAGTGTGCATTGATGAGACACCCACTTTCCCCTGTGCAAAAAGAAATCTATGACTTTATCGTTGATTTTTACAAGCAGAATGACAACGTAAACCCTTCACTTCGCATTATTGCAGACGGTCAAATTAACGGTAAGCAAGTCATTAAAAAACGTGTGAACCGTGAAAACATCAGACGCAGAATAAAAACGCTTTGCGAAAAGGATTACTTGGAAGAACGCTTTTTCCGCAACGTTGCGTACTGGGTGCCTAAAGATGTCGGGTGAGGAAGAAGGTGAAGCACCCGAAAACCTTACAGCAATAGACTTGATGTTAGCAATGGCACAAGTTGAAAACAGGGCAATGCATAGGCTGTTTGGCGGTAGGCGAACCAAAATAAGTCAGCCAATAGATCGAAACAAAAAGCTTAAGCTAACGACAAAAGCAAGGATGGTTAATCGGATGCTGCAAATGGATATGACTGACACGCAGATTGCAAACGTGTTGGACACCACCAGGCAGTCTGTTAGCCAAATTAGATCACGCTATGATTTACCTCGAAAGTCAGAGCTATGATTACTTATTATACCGCCCTTGTTCTTGGCTACACGCTTAACGACGAAAAGCTAGCAGCAACATTTTGGCTGAACTCATATGACCAGTGTTTAGAGGCTATGACACACTTAGAGGATATGTATGATTTTTTAGCTGACTATGTTGTAGAGGACAATCGAATGTTCATGTGGTGCGAAAAATCAGACGTACCTAGCAATGAAATAATTAAACCAAGGCTACGCCCTAATAGTTAAACAATAGACAAGGCGAGCTCTAACGTTTCTTTATTTCGCCTTGTCCAACCTTTTCCATAATGCTTAAAATCGTCTAACCCTTCGTAAAACTTTTGCCTACCGTAATAGTAATTGTCTAGCACTTCTTGAGGCTTTCGGTCATGCACGGCTGCAATCGTCATTTTACCTATTTTGCCGTCTGCTGAAGCCCCAACTGCTTTTTGCAATATTTTTGCGGCTCTGCTTGGCCCTGCGTTTACGCATAAATCTGCACAAGAAATATCAATACCGCTTGGCAAATGGTCTGCCTTTATTACATCCCAATAGTTTTGCTTGTATAGCGGCTTCACATCTTCTTTTGTTAATGCTTTCATTACAGCCTTGGGCGCAGGCTTGCCGGTGTACTTTGCCCAATTCCAAGCAGTAACGCCTAACATTGTTGAGCCTTCATTGCCGTGTCCATCGCCTTTGGCATTGCCATTGTCGCGTTGATCGTCCGTAAAGCCACCTTCATGCTTTATCAGCATATCAAAAAACATTTCCCAATTGTCTTTCATTGTCCTACCTCCACTGCTTTTGTTCCCCACTGCCGAGTATAGCCGTCTGCCTCATAACTCTCTGCCCACTTATTTTCTGTAAATTCTGCAAACTTGATGAGGGCTTCAGCATCGCCGTATAGTTGGTCAATCCATTCTGCGTTTTCTTTTACTTGATCTTCGAGGTGATAAATCTTGTGCATTTGGCTACTGATCCACCACACGCCAAATACAGTTTGCATGATGATTGCCCCAACCAATGTTAGGGGGATTTTTAAGTCACTCATTTCTTTACTCCGTAATATTTGCTCACGGCTCGATTGCCGAACCAAAAACTCATTATTGCAGCAAACAAGCCTTGCGTTTCTGGCGTCCACATCAACGGAATAGCATCTTGCCAGTTACCACCCTCACCAATTATTTTCATCATAACGACTACTTGAACGGCAACGAATAAGCCAAAAAAAGCATAAGTGATAACAGGCCGCACACTACCTCGTAATGCATTAACAAAACCTCCGGCATCAATTGCATCATGCTTGTACAACCCCTCAGTTTCTTTAATTTCTGCTTGCTTATCTATGATGTTTAACTTTAGCTCATTGCGCTTGGCCATCATGTCCATTTCAACGCTCATTCGCTCAAGGTTATGCTTATGATCCTGGCTTGCTTTAAAATAATTCAAAACTTCGGGCAAAAATGAAGTGCCAAAGCCAAGTAAACTGCCTAGTAATGTCATCATTATTCACTCTCCATCTGCATGGTTGTTTTCTTTGATTCTGTTTTTGCTGAATAGGCATTGAAGCCCATAAACGCCGCCACAACGCCACTAGCTGCAATGACGTAAACGCTTGCTATGTCTGTGATTAGGCTTGCTGCTTTGTCGAAACCCAACACTGACGCAAGCAAGATTATAAACGGATAGATAAGCATACCGGCTAGGGCAAAACCCGTGAATCTGCGTTCTGCATTGCGTTTAAGATCACGGTCAATCATTTCTAGCCGTCGGTCTTCAAGTGCAATCTTGTTCCACTCTGATTTTTCAATTACGCCATTTCCGTTTGTGTCAGCCTTGTCAAACTCTGTCATTGGCTCGCCTCGCTATTCTTAATGCAATTCCTCGATCTTTTGTTATGACCACTACCTTGCCGTTTTTGTTGTAAATTATGTATTTTCCGCGCCATTCCCTGAGTGTCACAATTCTATTTTGATGCAGACTATTTTTGATTTTTCGTTCGTCACAAGAACTTGAGCCTCATCTTTTGCTATTTCGCAGACTTCTTGTTTTGTGTAGCTGCCGACATGATAATGCTCAAATTCACCACCATTTGCTGCGCTAGTTGTTAATTGAACCCAAAGTAAAACCCACATCACCAACGCCCCTGCCATTTGCCCAAAAAGTAAAAGCCAGCAAACAAAATACCTCCACTGAAAACAAAAATAACTGCGCCAATCGCAAAGTTAATAGCCGCATCAATCTGCTCTTGCTTACGGTAAAGTTCATCCTTGCGTTGCTTACGCATCCTTGCTTCTATCGCTAGAACTTCTTTCCATGCGCTAGGGCCATAGTTCCAAGAGATATGATCTTTAATCTCTGCCCTCATTTGCTCCATCTTTTTTTTGTTGGCAAATATTTCTAAAGCGGTTTCTTCATCCGAGCCTTTAAATGTTTTCTTCCAGAAAGGTGGGTTCTTTTCACGCTCTTCTATGTTTGTAAAATCAGAGAAAGCTTTGCCCCATTGAGACAGCTGACCCGTCATATCCTGTAAATCCCTTCCGGCTCCAATGGCTGACTTAAGCGCCTTAAAAGCGCCAGTGGCCATCATAACACAGGAAACTACTTCCATTGTCCTAGCTCAGAAAAGTCATTCTAAGTAGCAACAGCAAGCTTGCGCCAGTAATGCAGATCATAATGGCTTCCATTCGCTTGATGCGGTTATACAAGTCTTTGAACTGTATTTTCATTTCGGTTTTTATTTCCACCACCTCTTTTTCAACTTGGTCAATGCGAGTATGGGCAGAAGCTACCGTGCGTTTATCAGTGCTCACCAAGAACCCTCCCAAATGCGTAGTTTGGCAAACTCACCGTCCATTAGTTTACGTTTGATGACTTCTTGAACAGCGTGGGTATCGCTCCAATTAACGCCTGCTTCACGTAGCCAGTTAGTGAGCAAGGCAGGCTCAATAGTGCCTAAACTTTTCCAATCGCTACCTACGACGTTAGGTGAGGTTTGACGCGCATACTCAGCATCTTGCAGCATACCAGACGCATCAAAGGTACGCTTGATAATCATTTGATCTCCGTCAAACGTTACCTTTTCGCCTATTTGGTTATTAGCCATCTTCCCAAGCCTCATTTACGTCTGGTGTGCTTGGATCATCAGCTTTTAGCGTGCCATTTGCGTTTCTTGCCCGCTTTTTTGCTTTTGGCTTTGATGAAGTAAATACAGCTTCCTCAACCACAATAAGCGTGCCAGGTTTAAATTCTAATATCTGATCTACTTCAGCTTGCGGTAGGTCTACTATATCACCACTGCGCTTAATGCCTTGCGACGTAGACATAGACCTATAGTTTATTTGTACTTTCACTGTTCTGCCTCCTAAGAGTATTTGGTACTTGTATAGTATAGGGGCGGCGAACCGCCCCCACAAATTATGACGTAGTGTTGTCAGCAATGATGCCAGAAGCAGCCTCATTTTTGCATACTAACGTGAGCTCTTGGACCACTTGTCGGGTTGAATTATCGCCGGTTTTGGCTAACTCAACATTCTTTGCCGGTCTAAGAACTGCTACTTCCCACATATCATCTTGCATGATAAACACGTCTCTTGAACGGTTCTCTCTAGATGGTTGAAAAGCTACCTGCCCCCACATTTTGTTACGATAAGGCTCTTTATCCTTATCTCTTAAAGTTTCCTTAAAGTATCGGACTATATCTTCACCCGTAGAATTAATCTGTTTGGGTGTCGCGCACTCGTGGAGATTCATCATCCGTTCTGGATTGTTTTCTCTAGTCTCTGAACCTTCAATGCATTCCTGCAAGGCTTGGCTGCTGATTGGCTTATTTACTTTCATAAACTTAGCTTTCCAGCAATTCACGCGATTATCTGTCATAGCTTACGCTACGCAGGCCCAAGGGGTTTGTTTAGGCGTTAGGTAGATTGACAGCGAGTTAATCACACGCTCACCATCTGCAACAACGTTGGCTCTTTGGTTATTATTACCAGTGAACGCCAATGCTTTATTCATTTGGAAAGCAGAGAGGTAGCACGTACCTGGTGTTCCTCCATTTTCCCAAATGCTTTGCATCACATCGTCAAATTTAGCTTGGCTAAAAGCTGTCGCTGTGCCGTCATCAGTTCGCGCATTGCTGCCCGTTCCGTTGGGGTTTGCACCAGAATTGCCTGATTGGAAGTTGACGTTTGAAGTCATCCAAACAGGAGCACCGGCCATTTCGCGTGCAGTTGTAGCATTACCATCTACTTTAGCATTATTATCAAAAAGAGCTTTTTCTACATCAAGCTTTTGCTCTTTTGAAATCTTTAACACTTGAAATGCCATCTCACGCGCTCTACCGGCCTTGTCCAAACCTTCATCTGTGTCTGGAACGACTACCGCATTTTTAAATATTTGCGTTCTGTTGCTCAAACGTGTTGTTGCTGTTCGAGCTTCAGCAGTAGTTGCATCACCTTCAATATGTGCGTTTGCAGCACTTGAACGTAAAGCGTCTGTTTGCCATTCGTGCAAAGTGTTAGACGCACTTGTTTTGCGACACTTTGTTAGAAATGGTGTTTCTTCCATTACCTTCAACTAGGTTCGTTACTTCCTAGCCCGTCTTGCGACTGCTACGGCTTTCACCGCAGATGAGACTATATCATCACCCTATAATTTAGGGGTTGGGCGCTTCCATTCACTTGAATGTACTCCTTGCGGATAGTCGTTGAACCTTCCTCATTTGAGGCTTGGCTGCTGATTGGCATATTCATTTTCATAAACTTAGCTTTCCAGACAATTCACCCAATTATTACTAATTATTACTAACTAGCAGCCCAAAGGTTTAGGCGAAACGTTATAAATAACGTCATGTAGGTCTTCTTTTATGCCAACAGCATCATAACTGTCGAACGTGTTACTTGGTTGTGCCATTTGTATTTCCTTTCAAAAGGCTTAACTGTTTAGGATTAGATCAACTGCATCATCAATTGACCCAGTTTTACGCAAGCGGTCTTGTTTTTGCTTACGTGCTTTAGCATTTCCAACATTAGGCATCTTTTTCGCACCCGCTTTTACGGGGGCAATGCTCTGCTTTTTAGAGGTTGCTTTGCCGCGCTTTTGCACAAGCTTACGAAAACGCATGGCATCATACATTGCTAGTATGTACCTGTGATCTCGCACGCTCTCCAATTCCTGTGGCGTAAACCCATAGTGCTCTCCTACTTCCATCAAGCCTTTTTTTATCACTTCGCCTTTTTCTGGGTCTGCAATATCAGGTAACTTTTCTGAAAGTAATTGAGTTTGCTGTTGTGTAAACGCTTGCAATTGTTGCTGCTTTCGTTGTTCACTCTGCTGCTCCATCTGCAAAAAATGTTGTGCGTTGGTATCATACTCAGCCTTGGCCTCGTCGTATTCCAACTTGCTTTGCATAAAAGCTATTGGATCGGACTCAAACAAATCCTTTGACGGTGGGATAGGCTCAGACAAACCATTTTGTTGCGCTTTTTTAAAAAACTCTGCCTGTTGGTTTTGCTGTTGTGCTAACGCATTTGATTGCTCTTGTACTTGTTTTTGAAGTTGTGCAATCTCCTGCATTCGCCTTTGGATGTAATCTTGACCGGCTTTATCTCGCTTTAGCTCCCCAAGGGTTGCTTTCTTCATCTGACCATCGGCTTTGTATTCAATTTCGAGGTCATCAGAAAGCTCTAAAGGGGCGGCGGTTTCTTCCTCAAGATCATCCGCATCTAATTGATCGAGTAGATCATCGTCTGCATCATTCTCAGCTTGTTCAACTACGTCAGTCTCTTGTTGAGGTTCTTCAATAATTTCTTCGCTAGATGCTTCTACTACTTCTTCTGTAGTATCTTCAGTAGTAGTATTTGGTACTTGTATAAGCTGCTCAACGGCAGCATCAATTGTGTTAGCTGTGTCGTTCACGGTACTAACCCTTTCTTAAATCTAAAAATGTCTCTGCCGCAATAGCAGCGTCAAGGTTCATTTCAATTAAATTTAATGCACGAATTACTGCGTGCGCTTCTTCGCGTGCCTCAATATCTTTGGCATCGCTAGTTGCGAAAACGTCTTTTTGACGCTCTCGAACATCCTCAACAAACTGCTTAAATGCAGTATCGTTCTTTAACCTTTTGGCTTCATCAGCCGTTATACGAATATCGCTCATTGTTGTTGTGCAATCCCTGCGACTGTTCTCAACTTATCTTGTTCTGCTTTTACCCTAGCCACGTCTACAGCAGTGCCGTACTGACCCGCAACTTTTGCTGCATCAACAAGTAAATCTTGCGCCATCTGATCGCGTTTCAAATCATCATCTGCTGCTGCTTTGGTTGCGTCTAGCTGTAGCTTTGCCATGTCAGATTGCATCTTGGCTTGGGCTTTCATTTGCTCTGCTTGTAAAAATACAGCGTTGGGGTCTTGTTGCTGTTGCGCCATCATAGATTGCTGTTGCTGTTGTAAAGCCAACATTTGCTGTTCAATCTCTTGGTTGATTGGGGCAAAGTATCTATCTGAGTTACGCACCCCGGCAACTGCCATCATATCAGTAATTGTATTACGTATGTTTGTGAGGCTAACCAAGCCATTCATAGGGCCATACTGTTGATATACTTGGGTTTGCATTGTCAGTGCTTGCTGTAAGGCGGCTACCTTCTCATCTTCGCGTCCAGTACCCAAGCCAACATTTACGCTTACATCCATTGATATATCCCAGACTCTAGGATCAACTGGAACAAACTGACCGTTCATACGCATCATCTTTTCTTCATTGAAGTTCTTGTGCATGATACGCAGAATAATTTTAAACAAGTCTCTGAGCCCATCAGCAAGATTACGAACCATAACTTCAACTTGCCCTGCTGCTGCTTCTACGCTTGCAGTAACGGCTGCTTTTGTTGTGGACTGCAATGCATCAGGATTAAGTGCAAGGTTCTGGGTAACGCCTGTTTTTTGTTCTACAAGCTTATCCATATACGTTAGGGCGCTAAGTGTCTGGCCTGCTGTAAACGGCACGCTTAAATCTTGTATACTGCCTTGCTGCCTCATTCTGACCAAGCCGCCAATTTCTGCGTTCATAAGGTCATCTACGTTTACGCTTCCTTCAAGAAAACCAAGTCTAGGGCTGTTTGTTAATGCTACGTTATCGAGTATGCCACGCAATATTGCAGTACTTGCGTCCTGGTCATCTGCAATAAGCTCACAAAGGCTACGCCCATAAAACGAATGAGGCTCTGGGTCTACCTCTAGCTTCACCATTGGCACTTCATCACAAGGCTCAAAGTCTAATAATTCATATGCAGTTCCACCCAACAGGAACTTGTGCAGAACAGGCACACCAGTACCATCAACATCCATACGCATATAGGCTTCTGTAATTGTAATGTTTTTCATTGCAGGGTCTTGCTCATCGTCATCTGCAAAGTCTTCATCATACCCTTGACGCGCTTGCACCTCTGCTTCTGTTATTTCTGAGCCGCTTGTTAAGCCATCAAGGTTAAAAACTGTGTCTGGGTCATAGCCCATTGCAATCACATCACCGGCACGCATATCAGTTCTGTGCGCTACAATGTAAGCGTCATCAATAGTACGCGCATCTCGATTTACGAAAAACTCCTCTGGCGGTACGCTTTCTATGCAAAGATCGCCTTTCATTTCAGTATGGCTAAGTTTTACTGCAAAAATTGGCGCTTCTATATCCATGCCAAACTCATCCATTTCCATACGCATTTCCATGCTTTGCTCAAGCACTTCAACGTCTGGATCGCTTGTAAATAAGCTTAACTCATCTTCAGAAAGGTCTGATAATGTGTATATTTTTGCTGTTGGGTATTCCTTGTGATACGCCTTGATAATGCCCTGTTTTTTTACAAGCGCGTCATGGATTGCATCAGAAAGAACTCTATAGCCATTTAATCGGTTAAACTCATGGTTGATGAAATCTGTGGCTTGTTCTGCCATTGCAACATCTTCTGGCCCATGCGGAACAAACTCAACTGCTTTGGTTGTAGACATAAACACACGCATAATCGACGGTTTGACGCTGCGTACAATATCTCTGACTTTCGTTGCTACAACCTTGCTTCTGCCATCTTCATAGCCAATGTCTACTTCGCCATCGTAATATCTTTGCGCTTTTAATCTTGTGTCGCTTATTTCGCTTTCAACAAAATCAACTGCGTTTTGCATTGCGTCTTGGACAATTGCAGATATTTCTTGCTCTGTTTTAGGTTGTATTTCCATGCTTTGCCCTTTTTAAAACGCGCCTAATAAGCCAAGAACGCCCTGCGCACCTGTCTGAACTGGTTTTGCCGATAAATCTGCTGTTGGTGCTGTGGCTTCTCTTGATCCAATTGTAGTGCCTACCGATCTTATTCTTGGCGCTAATTTGGCTATAAGCTCTTGTGCTTTAGCAATGCCTCTTTCATCAGTTATTGCTCGACGCACCACCTCTGGATCTTCTGACACCAAGATTTGTGCTATTCTGGCTCTTTCTTTATCTGATAGCTCTCTTGAAAAACTATTAACTATCTTTCTACTTACTGAGAGTAGGGCGTTTACATCCCCTAGTGCGGCGGCAGTACCTTCAGAAGCAGTAATTCCCATATTCTGTGCATTTTTTGCTAACATCGTTTCTGCTGTCTGTGAATTACGCAAAACTGTTTGCGCCACATCTTCAGACTCAGTTGCCATTTCTAACTTTTTAATAATTGCTTTTTGGTCGTTAGCATCAGGAATAAGCTCCCTAAATAACATTCCTTCTTTTTTGCCTTCGTCTAATAGATTTCTCATAAGACTTCTGTCTTGCCCAGTAGCAAACTTGCCTTGCAGTGCAGCAAGAAAACCAGAACGATAGCTTGCAAGCGCCTCTGGTTTTTTAGCAAATGTGTCTTGTAGATTTACAATTACTTCATTTACATCGCCAGTTAGAGCTTTTCTGCCTGCTAAAAATGCTTCACGGTTTTGCCTAACGGCTGCGGCTTGCGCTCTTGTATTCATCAAATCTGGCACAGACGTATCTAAAACTGACCGCAAAGATTTTTCTATATCTTGCGTTGCAACCCCTAAGTCTATGTCTTTAGCATCAAACTCTTTTCTTGCTGTTTGCGATAGGACACGCCTTATCTTCTCTGCTTCTGCAACCGTTGGCTTTCGAGAAAACATCACGCGCCCTGCGTCATCAACTCTATAGACGTTTTGCAATCCCTGCCTCTGTGCAATCTTGTTAAGCATTGCTCCAACATCAGGGTTGTTTTTCAATATTGATGAAAGCTCTATAAATACTTCGTTGCTTACATCTTGATTTTCAAAAGGCTTATATGCTGCACGTTCTGCAAGTCTTGTTTCTGTTTCGCTAGTAGCTTGGTTGCGCATAGCAGAAGCAGTTGGGTCAGACGCACCTGGATCAAGCTTAGTTGCTAAATCCTTTTTAACGTTGCCACGTAATTGCATTGGCCGTCTTTCCAAGGGTTTCTGCAAAATAGGTGCAGCTTCGCCGCCTTGACCACGTAAAGCTTTTACAGATGCAGCCAATGTTCTGTTTTCTGCTAATATTTTACCTTCTGCAATTTCTTGCACAATTTGGTCTGGTGACTTGCCTGTTTGCTCAACAAGCCTTTGTATTTCGTTTTCAACTATTGTTGCGCCCCGTTTGCCAGTTGTTCGTCTAGCAACGTCAACCAAAGCCTCTAAAGTATTACCTAAATACTGCGCAGCTTTGCCACCAACAACACCACCGCCTGCACCAAACGCTACACCCGCAGGCACGCGGCTTGCTCTTTGGCCAAGGCCACCTTCGCCAGTGCCAAACGCATAGGTTGCACCTTCGCCTGCACCCCGTAACGCTAATCTTCCAAGTGTTGACGGTGCGCCGCCAGGAATAAACATCGTAGCAGCAGCCCCACCTAGTTCATAACCAAGCGCCTCACCTGGGTATGCCTCTTGGTAATCTTTTATGCCGCCACGTACTTCTGCAAGTATTTCATCAACTGAACGGTCTGAAACAGCGGCTCTGGCATAGGCTTCTAGCTCATCACCAAAGCCGAGCGTAAGACCTTGCGCAGCTGTTCGTAATCTTTGTTTTGGCACTGCTTGCTTTTGCTTAACAACAATAGCCTCGTTTTCTAAGACTTGATCTATTATTGCATTAAGTTTTTCTTGGTTAGCCATTTAAAGCCTCCAGATATTCTTTACGCATTTGTTCTGAAAAGCCATTGCCATCAGCGTTTTGCCATGCGTTGCGCCAATCTGCTTCTGTCGCGTATCTTGGATTTTTTGGAGGCACTTGCAGTATTGTTGGCTTTGCTGGTATCTCGCCTTTAAAACGAAAATCTGGGATTACTTGTTCTGGAACTAAGCCTGCATTTTTGGCAAAACTACCATATTGACTAGCAAGGTTCATATATTGATCTTCTGCGCCTTTATACAATTTAGACGCTCGATCAACGAAATCGGCACGTTGTTTCTCAGTTAATCTCGTACCATCTCTTACTCTATTGTAGATATTTCTAATTGAGTCATCAATACCGCCTGCATTAGTGGCAGTTGCAAACTCTCCTTCACGCACAACTGAACCTGGATCAAGCACTTTCATAAAGTTAAAAATCAATGCTAAATCACCGGCAGCAGATGGGTCTGTAGCTGAATTGATAACTCTTGAATAAGAAAATGATACACCAGAAAAGTCTTTAACAGGCTTCAACCCAGTAAATTCTTTACGAAAATCCATAATAGACTTATTCATTTTTGATGGGTCAGTGGTCGCAAATCTGCTTTTTACAATCTCTGACATAATTGTATTTACCATGCCTGGGTTTTGCTCTGCCATCGCGCCGAGTTGCGGATTAATACTTTTTAAATATTCTATGCTTTTATTTGTTTGCGCTTGCGCCTTACGTTCTTGTATATCGCTTGCCGCCATATTCATTAAAGGCTGTAGCTGTCGTGGATCTCCACCTGACAAACTCATTAAACCAATTGCCAGCCTATCGCTTGCGTTTTGATCTCGACCAGTAATTGCATCACCTAAACGACCAAACCCACGCTGCACGCCTTGACCAATATTTGCAAGTAATCCTCTTTGTTCAACCATACTTAACTCCTAAAACGGTACTGGCATTCCAATATATTTAAGTGCTCCAAGAGTACCCAATATGCCTGGATTGTTTGTTTGCGTTTGCGACTGTGGTGTAGGCGTTGCACCCAACGCAGCAAGTGGCGCGGATAGGCTTTGCATTGGGCTGTTTGAGTAACCCGCGAAATCACCCCTAGCAGCGTCAATAAGCTGCTGTTGGAGCATTTGCTGTAGCAAGCCTTGTTGCATCATATCTTGATTAATTGTGCGGCCAGTGTTGAAAGCTTGGTTGGATAAGTTCCCCAATTGATTTGCATAGTTAACGCGTTGCGTTCGATCAGTCATTGCGTTGTTCATCGCAGTATTAAAACCGCCTTGCCTAAGTCTCCCGGCAACATCGCCCATCGTGTCAAGCTCCGTCACGCCGTGCCTCGACCCACCAAACGCGTTGCCACGCAAAGCCGCAGCCCCAACATTCTGTCTGACGTCGTTTAATGATTGCTGCACCACTTGGTTCTCAAATGGGTTCATATACGCGCCGACTTGCAATGGCCCCGTCATCGCTGCCGCAGTGCCTGTCATTGCGCCTTGCAATCCCTGTGATGCTGCGGTGTTTACGTTGAAAGGGGTAGGCTGCGTCGTTGCCGTTCCTCCATATGGAACGAAATTTCCTTGCGGATCAAAATAACCCTGCTGACCCCCTTGAGTAATTCCACCCGCTGTTGTCATTTGAGGCGATGCTAAAGCAGGCGTTGCGCCCGTATTTGCTTGCTGAACTTGACCGCCGCCCTTTGATCCTTGACCTGCCATTATTCTGTCCTCTGTGTGTTAATCATCATCTGCCGCCTATGTTTCTGCCACCAACGCCAGTTTTTTGTTTACGTTTAGCAAATGCTCCTTTGCCCTTTTTAGCATCATCTTTAAGCTTCTTTTTTTCTCTGCGTTTTTTTGCTGCTATTCTTGCATCATCTGTTGTTTTTAAAATACCGCCGTCGTATGAAGTATCATCAAAAGGCGTGACTAGGTTTGCAATTGTCTGCGCTAAACTGTTTTCTCCAGTTGCATTATTTCCAATTACGCCAGGGGCGGGGGAACCAGTGTATCCGGCGGCGGTGGCTAATCTAGGATCAACCTGACCCTGCCCATAACCAACCGAAACAGTAGAGCCAAATTGATTAGTGGCCGCATTATTGTCGTTGGTATTATCAGCATATGTAGTAAAATCAGTTGCCGTAGCCGAGGAGCCAACCGGGAAATCACTTGCGGAATAGATTGGGCTATCGGTGTAAAAGCCAGGGTCTATACCATAAGCATCATTTACAATTGCTAAACTTTCATCGGTTGGGTCTAGCACGCCGACAATTTGGTTATTATCTGCAACAAAAGGATTATCGTAATTAATGTCTGGGTTTACAATTTGGTTATCTTGCCCAAAATTTCCAGTTTGATCGTCCGTTGGTACGGTTGAAATAATTTCTGGGGTAGGGGAAAAGCCACCGCCGCCACCGCCACCGCCACCACCGCCAGAACTGCCGCCGCCGCCACCGCCAGAACCACCGCCACCACCAACAGTGCCGCCATCGTCGGGTAAAACTGGGTTCATTGGGTTATAACTTCCGTTAAACGGATCAATAAACATGCTGTTTATAGCGTTAAACTGGCCTGGTCGAGCCGCAGCAAATTCGTCCATCATGCCTTGAAAGAGTGGCGCGGCAGAG
>CERI01043276.1_pt1 | contig 14350 bp, 14 predicted proteins | sample 350261 | NCBI WGS metagenome assembly CERI01 (sample SAMEA2620979, study PRJEB7988) | marine metagenome | isolation source: saline water (ENVO:00002010), including
AAAAGTTTTTCTCTAAAGGGTTTGCAAAAGTGTTAGAAGAAATTATTAAATATTATAATATTTATGAATAATTATTAATTATTACACTCCATTGTAAAGGTGAAAATCTTAAATTAGTTATATCATTATTTTCTCCATTTAAAAAGGAAATCTGATTTTTTATACAATCTAATAATTTTGGATTAGCTCCAAATGTTGGAAACTCTATTTTATATTCAAATAAACTATTATTTTTAATATCAAAATTATTATAATATCCCCTTATTTGATTATAGTCATCTGGTTCACTTAATTCTGTTTTAATCTTTCCCATAGTTGTTTTTTCAAGTGTATATTTTTCACAAGTAATAACTATTTTTAATCCTGAATGTGATAATTTAATATCTTCGTTATTATTAAATCCATCAAAATTCCATATATATCTTTTAATATTGTCACCATAATAATTTGTTCCTGTTCCTGAAGCACCACTGTTATTAAATTTATCAATAATACTATTAAATTTATTAATAATACTATTAATTTTATCAATATCATTTTCTATTTCAGGCCCATTTATATCTATTTTAGGTGATATTATATCTATATTTTTTATACTGAGTATTAATTTATCATTATTATTGAAAATAAGTAATATGTTTAAATTAGATAGACTATCTATAGTTTCTTGTATATTACTTAGTTTATCCTTAGCACCCTCTATATTTTGTAATTTAGATATACGCTTTATTTTATTTTTTTGATTATCAATATATATTGCTCTGGCTAATTGTAAATTTCTCGTTTTTATGTCAAATGGCCTTTTTTGATAATAATATACTAACTCATGTTTTACACTATATGATTTTTCACCAATTTTTAATGGTAATGATATGCCTATATTATCATCTGTTATGGGAGTATCACTGCTTGTTAAGTTATTATTATGTATAATACCACCTAATGTATCTATAAATTTTTTATTATGAAATTTACCATTATGTCTTTTTAAATTTTTAATATATTCATCCATACGTGCTTTTGTTGAAAAATATACATTAATACCATCATTATATTCATATTTATCATTATTTTTAGTAATATACCAAAGAGATGGTATTTTATGCTCATGATTATTTTTATTAGGATCAATAACATCTGGAAGATTAAAATCTGATTTTTTACCACCATATATAGTGAAAAAATTGTCGGTAACCATTTTATCTATATATGGTTTATTAATATCTAATCTGTTAGATTCTTTTTCTTTTTGTTCTAATTGTTGTTCTTTTACTATTAATAGTTCCTCCTGTTTTTTGACCTGTGTTTTCTTTTCTTCTAATTCTTTTGTTTTTTCTAATAATAGTTGTTCTAATTCTTTTTGTTTATTACTTACTTCTAAATTTTTGGATTTTAAAATATTATCAGCCATAACAATCTCTTTTTTATATTCTTCTATTTGTTTTAAATTTTTTTCATTTTCTTTTTTATTTTCTAATAATTCAGTTTCTAAGGTTTCCATTTTAACTGTTTTATTTTCTAAATCTTTTATATTAGATTGTAAATCATCTATTAGAATTTGTTTTTCATTTAATTCGTCTTTTTTTTCATTTAATACTTTTTGTTGTTCCTCTAATGCTGTTATTTTTTCTTCCAATGTCTGAGATATAATTTTTAATTTTTCATCACCATCAGTTGCTTTAGCAATACCACTTGTTAATTTAATTATTTCATTATTAAGATTTTCATTTTCTTTTCTTAATATTACCAATTCCTCTAATTGTGTTCTATAATTAATTATTTGTTTTTCATATTTACAAAAATCTTCTAATGTTATACGCGACTTATTTTCTAATAATTGTATATGCTTTTCTTCTAACAATTTAATCCTATTATTATATTCATTTATCTGAGAATCAAACATGGTAATTATTTTATTACTATCTATTACACCATCTGATATTAGATTTTTTTCCTCCAGTTTTTTTATATCACCAATAAATTTAATATTATTAGTAAAACCTAATAAATCATTAATTTTAATGATATCGCTAATATTATTTTTGAGATTAGTAACAAAGATATCTTCAATATTCTTATTATAACTTACGAGGCTAATAAAATTATTAACAATAATATAATATTTACGATTACCATTAATTTCTGTGATAATACTATTTTTAATATCTATTAATTCAGAAATATTACCATTAAAATATTTTGATGATATTTCTAAAGTATCTAAATATGATAATATGAGTTCATATAATTTATCACACTTATTATTAATTATATCCATATTATTATTTATATATAAAAAATTTATAGATTATAAATATACATAATACACATTCATATTAATAACCCAATTAGTAAATAATATTTAGAACAATATGGTAAACAAGCCCCGTGTATATTCATTTATATTATATTAATATTATTTCTATATAAAATATAATTAAATTTGATACTATATAAATATAATAATAGTAATAATGTTTTATTCTGTTCATAAAGGAAGAGAAAAAGGAATATACCATACATGGGATGAATGTAAAATACAAATAAATGGTTTTCAGAACCCTATATACAAAAAATTTAAAACTTTAGAAGATGCCCAATATTTTATGGAACATGGGACGACTAATATGAAACAAGATATATATATTCCTAAAGGACATAAAATAGTTTTTACTGATGGTAGTTGTAGAAATAAAGAAGGTAATAAGAAGGCCGGTTGTGGTATATATTTTGGAAAAGAAGATCCCAGAAATATTAGTCGTAGATTATTAATTAATCCAACAAATAATAGGGCAGAATTATCTGCTATATTGGAATGTTTACAAATAGTATCAAAATATAAAGAACCATATATTATTATTACTGATTCTAAATATTCATATGATTGTCTTTTAAAATATTCCAAAAAATGGGAACAAACTGATTGGATTACTATTGAAGGTCATGCTGTTAAAAATAGAGAATTGATAGAACCAGCTTATAATATATTAAAAAGGAATAAACAAATTGGGTTAAGACATGTAAATTCACATACGGGATATAATGATAAATTTTCAATAGGAAATTATGAAGCGGATAAATTGGCAAATAAAGCTTGTATATAAAAATACTTAGAAATAATAATATTTAATTATTTATGTCAATATTATTAATTGGTAATAATGCGGTAGAATGCGCTTTAGCAAAACATTTATATGAAAGTGGTATAAAAATAATTAATGTTTGTAAAAATAAAAATTATTATTTAATGGAATATTGCGAAGAAATAATAATTTATGATACTAATAAAAAATTATTAGAAAGTATAAATAATAAAAATATAGATTATTGTATATATTTAGACTATGATATAGATATAAAGGGTTTAGAGATGCCTGTTTTTGGTTATAAAAATAATATATCACGAGTGTATAATATTAATTTATTTAGTGAATATAATTTGACGAAATATTTACCATATTCTTTTTTTTATGATAAGTATGACTATGATAATTTAGATAAATTATTTAAGTTATTAAATTATAATCTTGTTATTAAAAATGATTATAATAATGATATACTATTTTTAGAAAATAGTGATGAAGATAATATTAAAAAAAGTTTATTATTTTGTCAAAATATAATTAATAATAATGGTAAAATTATTATACAAGAGCATATTAAAGGTGATATAATAAATATACATACATTAATAAATAATAAAAATATTAAACATTTACCATTAGAATATTGTTATTATGAAAAAAATAATTTAATGGCCACAAGTAATTTAGAGCATGATGTACATATTGATAGTAACCAAATAGACCAATGTCATAATATAGTCAAAAAGATAATAAATATTTTTAATATGAAAGATATTTCTAATTTAAAATTTATTATTAATGAATATGGTATTAAAATATTAAGTATAAAATCAGGAGAAATGAGCGAATCAATAATTAATAATATAAATAATTTGGAAAACTCATTTTTTGATATTATTAAAATGATAAAATTGGATGAAAAATTAGATATAAAATTGAATGATACAATTTGTATTTCTAAAGTAATATACCATAATGTAAATGGTGAAAATTTCGTTTATTTAAAAAATAAAAATAATGGTGATACCAATAATTATATCCCATATAATAATAATTATATACCATATAATAATGTAGTGTATAATGATAATATATATAAAATAAATGGAAAAAATAAAATATTTATATTACGATTATCTGAAAATGATTTAGATAATAATAAAATAAATAATATACACGATGGTTATAATAAAATAGAGTTAATTAATAATAAAATAGAGTATCTTATAAAAAATATAATAGGTAATATATATTGGGCAAAAAAGATATTTATAAAAGATGAAATGACTAATATATTATTACAAATAGCTAATAGCCGAAAAATGGGGTCTAATATTTTTAAAGGTAATGTGAATGATATGGATTTAGAGTTAACGCATAATCGGTTTAGTATAGAGAATAAAAAAGAATTACTTATAGATATATTTGGAAATGATGGTTATTTATTAATTGCGTTTAGTTTAATTAATAAGGCATTAAATTTATGTGCAGTAAATAATGAAATCCCACAATTTATAACGTCATATTTTATTGGAATAGATAATGATAATATTGTAAGAAATTATTATGAGGGGTTAAATAAAGTATGTGAAATAAACAATATTAAATTAAATGAATATAATTATAATTATTCAAATAATATATATCCATTATTAGAGCTTAATATTATATCACATAAAAAAAATACGGCAGATAAAGTAATATGTAATAATGATATTATAATTGGTTTTAATAATATAGGTATTAGCTTTGATCAATTCATATTGATATCATATTTATATAAAACTAATAATATACATATTTCATTATTACAAAAATTATGTGGATGTGATTGTTCATATTATAATGAATTTAAATATTTAGAAAAAGAAGGTATAAATTTAAAAAAAAGTATATATATTGATAATAATGGATTAGTTCCTTCATTAAATAGATTAATACCAGAAGGTTATACTTATAAATTAGAAGAAATTCAGTTAGATATAGAATATAAATTTATAATGGAAAAACTTAACTGGTCAATGGAACAGATGTTAGAATATTTTCATTTAGGTTATGGTATAGTTTGTATTATTGATAATAATGAATATTTAAAAATAAAAGATTTGTTATATCATTATAATGATATAGATATTAAATATTTAGGAAAAATAAATAAAATATAAATATAATATAAAATATGTGGATATTAATTGTTATATTAGTCGTTTTATATATTATAAATAATAAGGAAGGTTTTCATGATGAACAACAAAATAATGTAAAATATTTAATAGTGACTAAATATCATGATAATATTGAACCAATATTAAAAGATTATAAAAAATATATAACAAATGAAATAATTATTATAGCTGAAGATGATATAGAATTAGAAAAAATAAAAAAATCAGGATTTAGTGGAGAAGTATTAACTGAAACGAATGACTTAGTAATATCCCAATATTTTGTTAAAAAATATGCTATGAGTGTTTTGTTTATAGATAAAAATATTGAAATATTAAATAGAAATATAAATGATGATATATCTAAATATATAATGGATAAAAATATTGATATTGTTTTTAGATGTGATCAAAAAGAATTTTCTAATAAATGTGAAAATAAAATATCATCATCATTTATGCTTATGAAACCAGATATTGATTTAGGTAATATTAATGATACTGCTAACTTATTAGATTATTTAAATAAGAATAAACATATAAATTGGGTAGTATTTAATAGTTATTACTATCCCAATAGAGATAGATATTACAATAATATAAGAAGTGTATATTATAATAATAACCCATATATTAAAAATAAAGAATAATAAAATTTAATACTATCCAATTTATTTATCTATTCATCTATTTATTATCCTATTTATATATTTATGTATCTATTATCCTATTTACCTATTTATATATTTATGTATCTATTATCCTATTTATTCATTTGAATATTCATATAATAGTATAGGTTTAGAGCAATATTCGGGATATTTATTATCATCCGATCTAATAGTATCAGTTGTTTTAGTATCTGATAAATTTTTATAAAATAATTTTATAAATAGTTTAATTGTTTTTATACAATATTTGAATAAGTTATTAGGATTTGTATATAATTTTAACATATGTTCAATAAATTCCATATCATCTATTTTAGTTAAATCTAATGTTATATAATTACTATCTTTTTTTAATCCAAAGGTTGATTTTTTATTTTTAAGAGGGGTTATAAATGGTATTAAACATATTTTTAATAGTTCATCTTCTGTAAATTTACTGATATCTATATCGTGATTATTATTTTCAGATAAATAATCAAATAATATAGATACCATAACTGTTTTATATTTTTTTAATTCTTTTTCGGAATTAGATAATAGTTGTTTAAAAGTGTCTATATCATTTTTATATGTCATGTATAAATTAAAAAAATAATCTAAGTTTAATTGTGAAAAATCAATATTATTATTTTCCATATATTATATTGTTATATAATATAATGCCAACAAAAAATAAAAAAAATAGTGGTAGAAAAAAATCTTCTTATAAACCAAAACGTAAAATTAGTAAACGTTCATCTAAAGCTAAATCGCGACTTAAACCAAAAAGAGGTAAACGTTCAACTAAAAAAAATTATGGTTGTGTAAATTTAAGTCATTTAAAAAAATATAGTAGTAATAAGAGAAAAAGTCCACCATATCCAGCAAATGAATGCGGTGGATTAACAAAAATAGGTAGAGATGGCAGTAGATATAAATCAAAGAAAAATAGTAGAGGCATTTATCAATGGCGCAAAGTTTAATAAAATTATAATTTTAGACTAATAAATAGTAGCCAGATAATATTTTTTATTTTTATGTGTATATAAAATAATATTTAAAGAATTATTTAGATGGATTAATAATGGAACATTTTGATAATATTTTATATATTTCATTACTTCAGATATTACCAAGTAGTATTATATTTTTTATAATATGGAATATAATTACAAATCATTTTTATAAATCAGTTTTTGCTACGTTAGGATTTTCTACATGGATTATATTTAATAGTATTTGTTTACGTAAGACAAGGTATAGAGCAAATCATCTTGTAATATGTGGTAATTATATAAATAGAGATAATCATATTCATACCGAATCAAATATTATAATTAATAATGAATTAAAAATAAGTGTTATTAGACTAATAATAATATTATTACCTACCGTATTATGTAATATGTTTATATTATTAATATTTTATTGGGGAACTTTATTATTTATATCTATAACACATATTCAATTGATTAATATTTTAATAGCATGTATATTAACATTACTATTAACAGGCATTATATTTTTTATAGGAACAGATGGAATGGATTGGAATAGACAATTAGTATCAACACAATATGGTTTTTCAAATATGGGTATAATTGGAATTATGTTTCTGGATTTAAAAATATCTATTTTTAATTTATTTATAACTATATGTATTATGTTTTTTATGAGTAGTATACCAGTAATATTTGGATTTTTATTTAATGATGAACGTAAAATTAATAATAATCAAATTATAGATCCATTGAATAATAATATATGTCATGGCGATAATAATATAATTAGAGGCAGAGTTAGAGTAAATAATGATATAGATAGAGATGATAATGATAGAGATAGAGATAGAGATAGAGATAGAGATGATAATGATATAGATGATGGTATAAGAGAAAATAAATCCATAGATAATTTAATAGAATATGGATCTATGTAAAATAATAAGTAAAAATTTGATAAATATTTTATTTTATTTAATAAACAATGGATAATTCTAAACCGCTGCGTATTTATATTGAAGGTAATATTGGTAGTGGGAAGACAACATTCTGTAAGTATCTAACTGAATATTTTAAAGATAAGGACATTAGTGTTGCCCTTGAACCATTGGATAGATGGTTAAATACAAAAGATAAGGATGGGACCAATATACTTGATTTATATTATAAGGACTCGGCAAAATATTCATTTGTATTTCAAATGACTACATTTATTACAAGATGTCAAGAACTAATTAAAATGGATAATCCTGTAGTAATTAGTGAGAGATCTAATTTTACTGATAAAAATATTTTTGTCCAATTATGTATTGATAATGGATGGATTAATAGTATAGAGGAAACTGTTTATAATGAATGGTTTGATTGGCTTATTAAAAAAAATAGTCTTGAAGGAGATCTATTTGTATATCTAAGAACAGATCATACAATTTGTAAAGAAAGAATTGGTAAACGAGGGCGTGTGGAGGAAGAGGGTATTCCTATTGAGTTGCTTAAGAGTTTAGAGGAAAAACATGATAAATGGCTGATGAATTATGAAATGAAAAATAAGATAGTATTTGATAACAATAGTGATGAGGATAAATATGAGGATTTTGCTAAGATTATTGAACAATATATTAATGGTAGTGTAATTTTGTAAAATAATATATTAATCGTAGTGTAATTTTATAGAAATAATATATAGACATCTAATATTTTTTTATTTAAGAAAATGATTATATAATATAATAATGTTATACTATGAGATCATAATTGGACCTATGTTTTCTGGTAAATCAACTGAATTATTTCGCAGGGCTAATAGATATAAATGTATAGGTAAAAATGTATTAGTTGTAAATCATAATAATGATACACGGACATCAGGTATTAGCACACACGATGGTAAAGAAATGGCTGCTATTAAATTGGATGATAATAAATTATTGGAATTAAACGAAATGGATGGTTGGGATAATATAGATGTTGTTTGTATTGATGAAGCTCAATTTTTTGGAAAATTATATGAATTTATTTTAAAAATAGAAAAAGAGAATAAGATAGTAATTGTGGCAGGATTAGATGGGACATCAGATAGGGTTGCATTTGGAGATGGTAATATTATAAATACTATTCCTTTATGTAATAAAGTAGATAAGTTAAGTGCTCTATGTATGGTTTGTAGAGATGGAACAAAAGCCATATTTTCAAAAAGAATACTTGGTGAAAGTGGAGAAATATGTATAGGTGCTGGTGATAAATATATAGCTGTTTGTAGAAAAGATTTTTTTTGTGATTAATAAATAAAATGGAGTTAGATAAAGAAAAGGATTTATTTTTATTAAATATTGAACCAATAATTGGTGAAAATTTAATAAAAATATGTGATGAAAATATTTATGTAGATAATAATGGAGCACCATTAAGAGTAATACAGTGGTTTTATTTTCAATTAGTTTTATTGGTTGGATTATATTTAGAACTGGATGGACCAAAAATAGACAACAAGGGTGAAATAGTCAATACTTTTAACTCCAACGGAACTAAATTAGATTTTTTAATTTATAAAAAAGATGATAATAAATATGATTATGCGAAGGATGAAAATGGATCCAGAATAATTATTGATAAAGAAACTGGTATACCATTAGATAAAATTGGATTAAGAAATTTTATTTTTAATTTATCGTTAAACCACGGCAGGACAGGTAAGATGCTTTGGGATAAATTAAGAGATAAAGTTCTAAATAAAGGAACAAAATTAGAACAGGATAAACAAAAAATAAAATCACATAGAGAAAAATTTGAAAAATATGGTTTAATAAATTTTAAACATTATCCACTGGGCTATACTAAATTTAAATTAAGATTAAATGATACTAAGGATGATGTAATAGGATGGGATGATATAGAAGAAATAGCTCCTCAAATATTAATAACATTAGATAAATTATTAGATAAAATATTTAAAAAATATAAAGAAAACGTTAGTAAAGAAAAATTAGATTCAAACTTAGATTCAAAATTATATGGTATTTTTAAAATACTTTTTAGAGGAGATGAAGAATTAATTATTGATGATAATAAACAATTAACCAGTGGTAATAATGGTATTGTTCAAGATTTTGACGAAATAAAAAAGATTGATAAAGAAACTGCTGGTACTGTTTTAGAAACTTATAGAAAGCAACACACATTGAATGATGGTAAACAAAACGATCATTTTATATTAGTAAAAGAAGGAGTAAAAGAAGCTGAAGGAGATGCCAGTAAAAATAAAATGTATATAAATTTAAATAATGAAAACATAAAACAGGAGTATTGGAGGGTTGATGATAGTAATAAAGATAAACATTTAATAATAATATTAGATGATTTTACTTGTTCCTTAGAAAAATTAAACATAAGCAATGATGTAAACGACAAATTATGGACATGTTATACATATACAAAATAAAAAAGACTATTTAAAGAAATCAATTATAAAATATAATATTATGGCTGAACCTATTAAAAAAAAAAGAGGTAGAAAATCTAAAAAAGAACTGGAAGAATTAAAAAAAATAAAAGAATTACAAGAATTACAAGAATTACAAGAATTACAAGAGGGAGTGGGATCACATCACACAACAGATGATAATACTAATATTGAATTAAATATAGAAGAAAATACAGATGTTAATACTAATGTTAATACAGATGTTAATATAGATGTTAATACAGATGTTAATAAAGATGTTAATATTGATGTTAATATTGATGTTAATAAAGAAAAAAAGGATGGAGTTAATGAAGTAGAATATATTGTTCAAAATGTTCCAAAAAAAAGAGGCAGGAAACCTAAAATAGTATCAGAATCAGATAAATCTGAAATACCTATTAAAAGAAGGGGTAGAAAAGCAAAGGAGAAGGCATATGGTAAAGATAATAATATTCAAGATCTTGTTCAAAATGAAAATATTATAGTTCATTTACCCATAAAAGAAAATAATGATAATTTTACAGATGGTGCTGATAAGTTTAGTGAGGAATCATTATTACAGTATGATCCAAATATAGGTGTTCCAGCAGAAAGTGAAACAACAGGTTTAAAAGAATCAGATCATTCTTGGATTGAATCTCACGATAATCTTACAGAAAATGATCAAAGCTTATTATTGGATAAAGGTCCTCCACCAGAAAATAAATTTGCGTGTTATCCATTTAATCAAAATAAAAAGAAAACGCTAAATAATTTAGAAAAAAAGAAAATAGATCATACAATGAAGATGTTTAAAGATTATAATACAGAAAAAGAATGGCCATCTAAAACAGATATCCATTGTTTCTGGGATTGTGGAGAAATTGAAGGACAACCATTTGGTTTACCTATTAAATATGTTGGAGGGGTTTATTATCTTATTGGTTGTTTTAGTACACCCGAATGTGCCGCAGCATATAATTTTAATGATTCATCTATAAGTAATCCATGGTATAATTATTCCCTATTAAATATGATGTGTAGGGATATGTTTAATAATCCTAAGCTGAAAATTAAGGTGGCTCCACAACGACAATGTTTACAAAAGTTTGGTGGGAATCTATCATTAAAAGAGTTTAGGGAAATTTGTATGGATTATACAAAAGACTATAAGATAGTTTTCCCACCAGTAATATCAGTTATTCCATTACAGGAGGAAGTAAGTATACGAAAACAGGAACAGTCCAGAAATAAAAATGTTCCAGTAGTTATGAATGAAGAAAAATCATTTAAATTGGCGAGGAAAAAACCACTTAAAAATTTTGAATTTACATTAGATAACTGTATGAATTTACAATATAATAATTAAAAATACCAGTTAGTTATAATTATTCTTTCTCTGTTTGTTTACGGTTGTCCTCTATATCTCTTAGTTCTAATATTTTTTGCCTATGTTTATCATCATATGTTTGTTTTTTTATTTTAGTTTCATTATATACACCTAAAATATCTAAAATAGTATCAGTCATATTATAGTTATGTTTTTTAAAGAATTTTTCAGCTTTCTTTAAATCACATCCAGTTTGATTTTTAATTAATTCTAAATCCTTATCCATTATATTTAATAATAGAGATTAAGTAAATCATATTTAAACTCTTTAGTATTATTTGTAAAAATAAATAAAATAAAAAATATATATAGAATATATGTCAAAAGAAAATTTTCAAAAAATATATAATGAGATTAATAATAGACCAAAACTTATTGTATTAGATAATGATGAATGTCAGGGTCAATTTTCAGTATTAGGTGATCTTCATACCTTATTTGGTGTTGATAGTGATTTAAAATATCCAAAAAATAAAGTAAGTATGGATAAATTTAAGGATATAATTGTTGAAAAATATATTAAAAAAGGAGGTGCCAGACCACATCTAAAATCATTTCTTAAACATTTACACAATCTAAAAGAAAAGAAAAAGATTGAAGGCGTCTATATGTATACGGCGGCAAGTAATGATAATGATTGGGTAGTGTTTTTAAAAGATACTTTAGAAAATTTTAGTAATTGTCCTAATTTATATGATAAAGTATATTCTCGACAAGATTGTAATAAACAATATAAAAAGGATCTGATGAAATTAGCGCATAAAGGTGGGGCAAAAAAGAATGGTTTACCTAATATAAAGAAAGAATATTTAACATCTAATATGATTATGTTTGATGATAATCCTCATAGAATAAATAGTAGAAAAGGTAATGTATTTGGTGTTAAAGCTTATAATACTTTACCTAGTTGGACAAATATTAAATCAATCGTAAATGATTGTGGTGGTGAAGAATATTTAAATTCACTATATAATTTAAATAAAAAAACATTTATAGATTATGGTGTTCAAAATGGAAATATATTAAATTGGTTAAAACGAAATTATAATGATTATAAAGAAGAATATAATGAAAAAATAGCTGGAAAAGATAAAGAATTAATTGTAGCAAAACATATTATAGATGCCCAAATAAAATTATAAAATTATAAAATGTTTTTTCTTTAAATATATTTTTTATGTATTTAAAAATTTGATTTGTCTATATTTATATATATATAGCGATGTCTGTCGAACAAACTTTTGACAATGGATCTCTGCTGCGGACCAAAAATGTCTCTTCCAAAATTTTAAGGGGCCTTAATGGTGCCGCAAATATGGCTATTAAATCAGAACTTAATTTTCGTCATGGTTCTGTTTTAATAAGTAGTAATAGAATACTTGCTGGTGGTTATAATCAAAGCAGGAGTAAATATGGTAATCAATGTTCATGTTGTCTACATGCTGAGGTATCATGTCTTCATAATTTTGTAAAAAATGTTTGCCATGAACCATTTAATGGTAAAATTAAAAATAAAAAGTGGCAGCGTGTATTGAGCCGTGCTACTATTTATGTTGTCAGAATTCCACGTGTTAGTAATAATTTAGATTATTTAAATTATTCAAAACCATGTTCTGATTGTATGAATATTCTTAAATTATATGGTGTTAAAAATGTAATATATTCAGATAATGATAATAATATTTCTATTAATAAAATTAATGATTTAAAATGTGATTATGTTACTAAGGGTAATTTACGAATTAACGAATATATTGATTAATATATGAACAAAAATATTATTTTTTTTATATAAAAATTGATTTAAAAATTAATAGAATATATATATTAATGGATTTAAAACCTATCTCATTTAGTGGTAAAACTTGCTATAATATATGTTCTGATGCTTATAAAAAAGGGATATTAGAACATCTATTTAATCAATACCAAATTGTAATTACACATCGTAATTTTAAATTTTATGACGATCGTTATAAAAATTATATAATTAAAAAGAATTATCTATTATCTGTAAAAACAATTGGTAATCCATATTATCTATATCTTACAAAAGATAGTGATGGTAATAACATATGTATATTTATTGATAAAAAAATTATTAAAGGTTATAATTATCCCCGTATGATTTATATTATTTATCGGTTTGATGACCATCTATTTAATGATACACTATTTGATGGTGAATTATTGAGAAGGGATAATATGTGGTGTTATATTATTAACAATATTCATATTTATAAAAATAATAATGTTGTTTATGAAAATTTTACAAAAAAATTAAATATTCTTTATAAAATTATGGACGATCACTATATACAAGATGATATTATTTCACCTTGTCCTATTATGATTAAAAAATATTATAATTATAATCAAATTAACCAATTTAATGAAGAAATACAAAACTTTAATTTTGATATAGGTGGGTATTTTATTAGTCCATTGGATCAAAATCACCCTACACTATTCTTCCCATATCAAACAAATAAATTTAATGGAAAAATTAAATCTTCTGTATCTAACAATCATAGTAATAACAATAATCATAGTAATAATCATAGTAATAACCATAGTAATAATCATAGTAATAATCATAGTAATAATCATAGTAAT
>CERI01056076.1_pt1 | contig 14347 bp, 13 predicted proteins | sample 350261 | NCBI WGS metagenome assembly CERI01 (sample SAMEA2620979, study PRJEB7988) | marine metagenome | isolation source: saline water (ENVO:00002010), including
ATGAAGCAGATGAAGCAGATGAAGCAGATGAAGCAGATGAGGAAGTTGAGGAAGAGGTTGAAGAAGAAACAAATGAGGAAGAGGTTGACGAAGAAGCAGATGAAGATGATAATGGAGATATTGAAGAGGAAATTGAAGTAGACGAAGTAACTATTGATGGTGTATTATATTTAGTAGATGATTTGGAAAACGGTCCAATATATGCCACTGATGAAACAGGTGATTTTAAATATGATGATAATGATGAACCAATTATAGTAGGACATTTAAAAGATGGTATTTCCAAATTTTTATAATTAAATTCATTCAATAGTTTATATGTTTATCATAATGAATAATATCTTTTTTTCCTCCAATATATTATATGTTATTTGATAAAATTTGTCCACCAGCTTTGATATATCTTATATTCTCAATTACACAAATTATAATAGATACCATAACAGGTATGTATAATACAGCTATGATGAAATTCGGATTTACATTTATTTTTACAATTTTACTCAATTACTTATGTAGTATAGGTTTAGGAATAATTTCGTGGTTTATTGTTTTCATACCATTTGTTTTAATGACTGTTATCATAGGAATTTTATTAATAATCTTTGGTTTAGATCCGGCTTCAGGTAAATTAAAGAAATCAAAAAAGAAAAAGAAAAATAAAGAGGATAATCCAGATAGGGTTGTTTATAGAAAAAATGTTGAAAATATGTATTAAATATATTATATTAAAATAATTTACTCATATAATATATTAATAATGTTGTCGTCAGTAATATATTATTTAGCATGTTCAGGCTTAATTGTTATGGGAGGAACAGGTGCTTTTTATTTATATGATAGAGATTTGGCACAAGAAACCTTTTTTAATGTATCTTGGGAATTAACAAAACAATATCATAATGCTCGTCATCAATTTAATGAATGGGAAATAGTAATAAATAATTTTTTAAATGAAGATAATGAATCCGATGTTAATGGCATTGAAATGAATGACCTTAAATGTGAATTTGGTATTATGGGGTATAATAAAGACGAAGATACAACTTTTACTATGGAATTGGACAAAATTGAATATTTGAAAGATATGACTTTTGATTTATTATGGTTAACATGTGTAAAAAAAGGCGAGAAGTATTTTATAAGACTAGATAATAAAATAGAAAATAACAACTTAGATGAAATTAAAAAATTATTTGATACCAAAATGGATAAAATGTTATTGCAAATTGAATTGGAACAAAACGGGGAAAAAAAAGAAATCCAACACAATATGAAATTTTTCTATTTTGAAAACAATAAAGTATTAGACAAGGAATTTTTAATATGGTATTTGAGATATTTTTATTCTATAGAATTAAAAGAACAATACAAATTATGCATAATAGATTCAGAAGTTAACATGTTCGATATAGATGAAACAAAGTCCATTAACCTAATTAACAAAGATAATAAATATAAATATGAAATAATATAAAAAAATTGATATAATATATATATAATGGATTATTCTCAAAATATGGATATTGTAAGAGAAACTGAAAAAGAAAATGAAACAAATCAATTATCCGAACCTTGGGTTTTATGGGCTCATCTCCCTCATGTTATTGATTGGAGTATGAAAAGTTTTATAAAAATACATGAAGTAGATAATGTAACCAATACTACATCACTTGTTAATTATTTACCTGTTAACTTAATTAACAATTGTATGTTATTTTACTTGAGAGAAGGTATAAAACCTATTTGGGAAGATCCGAAAAATCGCGACGGTGGATGTTTTACATTCAAGATATTTAATAAAGATGTGCCAGGTGTTTGGAAAGATTTAATGTATTCAGTATGCGGTGAATCTGTTTCAGAAAATATGGAATTTAATCGCAGCGTTAATGGAATTACAGTTTCGCCAAAAAGAACATTTTGTATTATTAAGATTTGGATGCGTACAAAGAAATTTTCTGATCCGATGATTATAACACCTATTGCAAATTTAACTTTTAATGGATGTAAATTCAAAGAACATACAGAAAGTTATAATAAAACACCTAATAAATTCAGTAAATATAAGAAATAAACTTGTGAACTACGATTAGATATTAAAGTAGATATTAATAAATTTAACAAAGAAGTTATATTTATAATTATTTTTTATTCATACATAGCATATGATTAAAAAAAAAAGAAAATTACAAAAGAAAAATAGAAAATCTAAAAATGAAAATGCTGAAAATGTAAATTTGAAAAATATTAAATCAAATAATAAAATTTTATTTGCACCTATTAATAAAAGATTAAAATCATTATATATGGAATATAAAAACAATAATAAAGTTATAATAAAGTTAAAAGACCATGTATCTATCAAATTACCATCACTTATGAAAAAATGGGATGTTAAAGATAATTTAAATAAATACAACTTTGTTATGGGAGAAACCAATGGTAAGAAAGAAAATAAAAAAATAGAAAAAGAAATTGTTATTTTACCTGAAATCAAAAACAACAAATTTAACGGTATTTGTGAAACCAATGAAATAAATACTGAAAAATCTATTCCCTTGCTTAAAGAAACAATTATATTGCCCAATAAATCATTCCTTAAAAAAGAAGCCAAGAATGTATACTTTTTACCCAATATGAATATTTATATCAAGTATGAGAATTCAAATTTTTCAGTTATAAAATATGAAAATATATGGAAATTTTTATTGAAAAAAATAAAAACAACAGATGTTGGTGCAAAAATCAAAAAAAATCAAAAACATGAACTATTAAAACAAATTAAAAATAAAACAATTCTTGATGCTATCCCTAATGATATGACTATTAATTATATTTTAAAAGCATTTACTCCTTTAATTTTTAAAAATAATTTTGACATAAAATACTTTTTAATTATACTTGGCGATTCTATTTTAAGGAAAGAGTTGGATGTAATTCATTATTTACAACATTCATCCATTAATTTTATAAAATACATTATGGAAGAAACAAATAAATATTTCAAAAAAGGTGTAGATATTGGTAGAAATATCAAATACTATATAGATATTAATCAAAATTTAGATAGTTTGAGGATCATAAAAATACAAAATATAGAAAAGGTAAGTATATGGAAACCAATCATCAAATATCAAATATTGAATATTATAATTGTTAGTTGTTTTTTATCTAATAAATACAAAAATTCAGAAAATTACATAAAAATAAATCAAATCTATTTCAATAAAAATGTTATACGATTAAAAGGTAAATCAAAAGAAGATATTGTAAATGATTTTATTGTAAATGAAATGAAAATTATAAGTGGGATACACGAATCAAATAAATATAATCTGGAAGACCTTTTGTTTCTTTGGAAATATTATTTGAATGAAAAGGGATACCCAAAAAATATAATTGATTATGGATTTTTTGGTCGGTGTATGATTGATAGAATACCTAATGAAAGGAGAAAATTGTTTTTACACATAGGTTCGACTTTTTTAAAATCCATGAAATTATTTATGGAATTTTGGACAGATACATGTAGTGAAGAAACAGAAAATTATTTTACCAATACTGAAATCAATAATATATACAATATGTGGGCTAGTATTCGCGGATATAATAATCATATTGTAAGTGACACTGATATTTTATTTACGATAAAAAATTATTGTCCAAAAGTGAAAATATTGGGAAATAGATTATTAAATATTAAGAATAATCTATGGAATAAAAAGGGAGAAATGGTGGATATTATTAATTCATATAATCAAAACTACAAAAACAATAAATTGAAAAAATACACAATAGATGAAATTGGAAAATTTTATACATATTATGTTGATTATTCAAATTCAAATACTTTGTTGTTTTTGATTCGGAAATGGGATTTTAAAAATTATGTTATGTACACAACATTTAAAACAAAATGTGTTGAATTATAATGCCTCGCCGGTGGGCTATAATTTAAATCACAAATGATTTCTCATGCCCCACAATAGCCTTCACATCAACATAGGCCTTAATTCCCTTTTCTTTCAAATTCAAAAAGAAAGTTACATCTTCTGAAGTATAATCTATCATTTCTTTTTCTCCATCATTTATAACCATTCTTTTTCCATAAAACCAAGGATATTCCATTTGTTCAAACACGCCCTTTTTTATCAAAGTCCACCCAAGTCCTGTATATGTAACCTCCATTAACGGTAATTCGCAGTCTTTTATATCGTATATTATTTCACCATTTTGCGTTTTTTGTTGATGTAGTTTACTTTTATCTGCGTTTTTATTAATCCATTGCATCAAATCATAACGACACATGAATTCAAACGAACCATTCTTTTTGAAATGTTCCTCATCCCAATCCTTAACGGCTGTATAATGTGTCTTATTTGACATCAAATATAATCCTGAAACCACATCTTTATCATGTTTCAATAATTGAATGAAATGTTCAACACCGAATACCTGATCACTATCTATCCACATAATGAAGTCATAATTAATTTCACCATTAAAAGGTTTTTGGTTTTTTCCTCTGGTTACATCTGCGCCCAAACACATATTTCTAACAAAATATACACAACTGGATTGTTTGCACGATATAACAGGTTGTATTTGATGAGAGAAACAATATTGTAATAGTCCACTCCATGACATTAAAAAATTATTGGAAAAACTATTTCCTGGTAGACAAAAAATAATTGTCAAAGGTCTATTTAAAGGATTATTCATCGTTATTTGAAATTGCTGTATTATGTTTAAATGTATTTATTTAAAGATAATTTATAAAGTCAAATGCCCACATTTCAATTCATCGAAACATATTTTTTTTCTTCCTATGGTCGTGGATAAATTTACCCCCAACCCATATTTGTTAGCCATTTCAATTGTTTTCAAATTTGGTTTTTTTCCTGTATATGTAAGACATATTCCAGAAAAATAATATTTTGGTATGTTTTTTATTGTTTTTTCCAAAATTACTGAATTGTCATACGCCCTGTATATGTTTATTTTCTTATGATATTTTTTTATATATGAATTATCGCCCCACCACAAAACGATTATTTGTTCTGATAAAATATCTATTTTTTTCATTATATTTAATATATTACGCAAAGCCCTTTCTTTTGTCGTTTTTACATCTATAATTACACGTTTTTCATAATCTTTCACCAACCTAAGAACATCAATTAACAATGGATACTTTTCTTTACCGTTTTTCAATTTGAATTTTCGTATATCTTTAATATTCATATTTTTAACCTTCGTTGTTTTATTGCAATAACTTGTACGGTTAATCGTATCATCATGAATGACTATCATTTCATTATCCTTTGTCAAATGAACATCCAATTCTATGCCGTCATATTCGTTTCTTAACGCATGTTCAAAAGCTTCATATGTATTTTCGGCATATACTTCAGTTGGTGAAATACCGTGCAAACCACGGTGAGCATACAATAATGGTGAGGCGTTGTTCATTATACATTTTTTCTCTATAATAAAATTTGCAAATAATTATATTATAGTAGGGCAGAAAAATGGCGTTTCTAATAATACTACCTACATACTTGGAAGGGGCGCCAGACAAAGTTTGATTTCCCCTAAAGACGCAACATTGTATTTTACGACGAGTGGGAGATCATTTTCCAAATACATTTCTATACTATTGCAAAGGTTGGTGCATTTAATAAAGTATCCAAGATTTTTAAGAGAAAATTCACCTTGTATTACTTTCGTGTTATTTGGTTTGGTAACAAATTCCATAATTCCATCTGATTCAGAACGACGCAATTCACAACTTGCAAATGGTCCCTTGCATTTAAATATGAGTTCATCACCCACTGATTTAATTTCCAAACGTTCACTCAAGTTTGATAAATCACGAATGATTTTCTGAAAATCACTTGAAGGTAAATTGATTATACTTGAGAATTTAACTGAAGGCAATTCCAATTCTTCCTCATCAGGTTCAATCAATTTTAATTTCTGATTTTTACATTGTTTGATGTCGCCATTTTCAAATTTTAATCCCAAATAATTAACAATCCCATCACAATATTCGCTTTCTTCAATATATATGGTTAATGTGTCGTCATTATCAACAGAATTTATTAGTTTAAATAGGTGGAACATGTTAACACCTATGATGATTTTTGGATATTTACAATAGAAATGTTCGAATTTTGACGCTTCAAGTGATAAATGAGCAAGGATAGTATGTGATTTATCCATATTTATTATTTTTATTCCATCTTGTTGAAATGTAATATTCGTTTCTAATAATACATCTTTAAGAGCAGTCATTAATATTCTAAAAGGTGCAATTTGGACTGTTTTTATTTCTAAAACATAATTATTCTCGTTTTTTTTCGGATTTACTTTACTGTTTTCTTTTGGATTTACTTTTACATTTCCCTTTCCAGTTTTAGATGACATATATTATATAAAAATCATTTAAATCTTTAAATAATAATCCATTATTAATAATAATAATTTTTTTTTAATTTAAATTTGAAAATAGTTATTTGAAAATAGTTATTTTGTAATAATATAGAAATAATTTGTAATTTTAATTAAATGAGTGAAGAAACCAATAATTTTGATTTTTTTGAGTTAATGAATTCCATGCGTGTAATTTATAATCAATACAAGTATGATAATAATATGTTGATTCAAATTTCCAATTTTATCAAATACGAATTCCCCGATATAATATTAGAAATGAAGGAAGAAAACAAACCCACTATGAAAGAAAATAATAATGAGTATATCAAATCATTTTTATATGATTCTGATGTAAGGTATTATTATATTAAAGGATGCGATAAATACATTAAATATGACAATTGTGATTATAAAGAAATAAAAGAAGATGAAGTATGGCAAAATATTTACACAGATATACACAATCAAGACAAAAGATTAGATAATTCTTATGTTAAAACCGAAATAATAAATAGGATAAAAAAAGAGAATAATTTATTTGAAACTATCCCGGAATCTGAAACTATTCAAAAAATAATAGAATATTTTACTCCTTTTTTATTTAAAAATAAGATTGAAACAAAACATTATTTATGTGTCTTGGGAGATGCAATATTAAATAAGGAAAGTCCCAATTTATTCTTTTTCACAGGAAAAAGTAATAATTTTAATACTTTCATAAAAAATAGATGTAAAGAGAATTGGAGTAATGTGGATATTGATAAGAACTTTAAATACAAATACAAATCACAAGACTATAAAAATATCCGCCTTATTTATTTTTCTGATTTGGTTAGTAATACAAATTATTGGGAGAATTTCATAAATGATAATTTATTTAATCTCGTTTCAGTGGCTTGTCATTATTCAAATGTCTATAAAAATTCAGATAGTTATATCAAAGCGCAAGAAAAAACCATTTCTGATAAGATTTTACTATTAGTTGATAAAAACACAGATGATATTTTGAATATGTTTATTGGTACTATGTTGGAAAAAACATCTGTAGAAACAGATAAAATTAGTAAGAATGATATGTGGTATTTATGGAGAATGTATACTAAGCAAAAGGAATTACCCAATATTATATCTCAACAAGATTTTGAAAAATTATTGAGTAAAAAATTAACATTCAAAAAAACAAATTATTTCAAAATTAAAAGCGAATCATTGGGATATGTAAATGAATACAAGAAATTTTGGAAAGAAAACTTTAAAAAAAGTAATATAAATTATCCTGAATATGAATTAAGTGAAATAAATATGTTATATAGAAATTGGTTGGTTGAAAAAAATAATGAAAAATTGTATATTGATGAAACCAAAATGAAAAACATAATGAATATGTATCCGTCTGATTTTAATTTTGATTCAAAAATATCTGATACTATGGAAACACCAAATAAACAAGAATTGAAGAAAATGGAAAGGGACCTTTCGTGCACAAGAATACACTTTAAAGATAAAAAAATAGTAAGATTCGCATACACCAAGTTGTGGGATAAAATACAAGATTTGATGGATTTTCTATTTCACATCATACATCACACAAGCGTTAAAAATAAAGATATATCTTTTATAAATTTATATAAGAAATATTGTCATTTTATACAAAAAAATAGAAATATTAAAAAATATATTGTTAGTAAAAATTATTTCATAAATTCATTAAAAAAGTTATTTATTCCAAAAGAATATATTGTTAATACAATTATATTAAAATCAGCATGGGATGATTTGCTTGATCCCGATGGTGATGGCATTATTTTCCTTCCCCAGTATCCCGTACGGTAACTATTTTCCCCTATGGGAAATAATGAAAGAAACCACTTAGGTAGATAAATATTTAAAAGATGCCAAATATTTTTTTCTTTTTGGATGTTTTCTTTTTACCTTTGCCTTTCTTAGCAGTTTTATTTTTTTTAGCCTTTTTACCTTTTTTGGCTGTTTTTCTCTTCCTACCAGGTTTTGGTGTAATTTTCCTACCTTTTTCACCAAAATAATTGGCGGGTAATATTCTCTTATCATCTTTGCATTTATTAACAATGCCTTCGCGCAAATATGATACCAAAGACATCCTTTCAAATTCACCCGGTTTGCCTTCTATGGGTGTATTTCCATGCAATAAGTGAATATTCATAGCCAAGAAATCGCCTGTTTGAACATCTACAGCAACACCATATTGTGGATATCCTGTATATCCTCCCTTGTAATTTCCTTTACCAATAACAACCAAATTTCCAAAACTCTTTTCGAGATTACCTTTATCTGTATGGGCTGCCGTTTGAACATTCAAATTGGTGGTTACAGTTGAAAAGGGAGTTCCTTTGATAACATACACGGTTTGATGAGCTTTTCTGTATTGATAGGCATATTGTTTTGGGAATAGTTTTTTGTATTGTTTTCCTATATCTTGGATAAGTGGAATGACCTTTTGCCATTTTTCAGGGAAATTGGCAGTAAATGCTGTTTGTCTACAATTCACTTTTTTCAAATTATTCTTTTTAATCAAATATTTTTGCATAAGCGTGAGATTGTCAAAATATCCAACGATATTCGATCTTATGATATTACTTTCGCCTTTCTTCTTATCTTTTCTATGGGCACCAGCACATACACCCCTCTGTCTTGATACCTTTTTCGCATGTTCTATTAAGTTATCATACGCATCTTGTACATTTTTTTGCGGTAATGCTTTTTTTCTAAATCTTAATAAAGGTATACCATCCTCTGTGTAAACATCTACATTTTCTCTTATTATGGTTTTAAAATAACCCTTGGGTAATTTCTGACCTTTCATCATTTCAGTTTCTTCATCTGTTAAAATTTTTTTGACGATAATTTTTTTAACCATGATGTATATATATTGTTGGTATAAAATTTAAATTAAATAAAAAATAATAGATAAAAATAATAGATAAAAATATTAGGTTCATAAAAAATAGATTTTTGCAAATAATATAATCAATGATAATTATATTATTATAATTTGAGGTTAGAGAACTACTCTTTCTTTTCTATATCTCATAATGTTTATCTTTTCTTCTTTCTAGTTTTTTTTCTGGTTTTATTCTTTTTTCCAACCTTTACTGCACCAAATTTACCCTTTTTGTATGTGTATCCAGCTCTTCGGAGTTGAGCCAACAATTTACTTTTGTTTTTGCTTTTGGCTTTAGATACAATCTTGCCACTTTTGTTGTATTTTAAATCGGCTTTAGTAAGAGCCTTGCCGCCTTTGGATTTTACTTTACCAGCTCCTGTTTTGTATGCAGTTCCGTGCATTACTTGAGCTCTGGAACCAATTAACATTGAGAATTTACGTCCTTTTTTACCTTTTCTACCTCCTACAAGGTAATTACCATCTGCATTCATCATGGTTTTTTTCATTATATATAGTCCGAAGAAAATATTTATTTTTGCTAAATATAATATTAAAACGCATAAAGATAATTTAATAATATAAGTATACTTATGAAATTAGATACTAATGAATTATATGATTATAAAACCGAAGCAACAATAAATATTTCAAAAAGTAGAGAATATCCAAATAATTTTAATTGTTGGAAAGTTGCTAAATTTCTATTAAAAGAAAATATATTATCTGATGTTACTACATCTACATCTATCGTGGGTAATATAGATAAAAATGAAAACAATAAACCGTCATTTGCAATAGAACATGGATGTAAAATTAATATTCATGGAATTAAACCAAAATATATTAAAAGTGCTGTATGGGCACCACTAAAATACGAGTTTATGTTGGACTGTTGTAATATAAAAATAAATACTGTTCAATATCATGGTTGTATTAATAATTTATTCTAAAATATTTAGATATTATTTATTGTTTATCTATATAAAAGATGCCATACGCATCAACTGAAACAACAACCAATATGGAAGTAATAAGAAATAGTTTATATAATGCTGAACAAGAAGTAAATGAATTACAAAGACTATTGAAAATAGCATATAGGAGATTGGAATTTGAAAGAACAAGAAGCGGATATTCGCCTAATTTTCAAACAAAATTAATAAATTGGGTATGGAGTTTTTTTTATTAATTGCGTTAAAAACACAATTTATATACATTTTTCTTTTTTATATGATTTTAAATTCAACAAAATAAAATTGAAATTGATTTAAAATCATAAATACATAATAATATAATATGTCTACTTCTACACAATCTGCTATTGATATTTCTAACAATTTACTTTCCAAAATTTATCAGAAAAAAACTGACAGAGAACACATTATAGATGCTCCCGATACTTATATTGGACAAGTTGACGAGGATGAAATTGAGAATTGGTTATTGACTGAAGATGGGAAAATGGAACATCAGAGTTTCAATTGGATTCCAGGTTTATACAAATTATTCGATGAAGGTATTGTAAATTGTGGAGATCATGTAACAAGACTTAAAGAGAAAAAGAAAAACAAAGAAAAAAATATTCAATTGGTTAAATACATCAAAATTGAAGTTAACAAAGAAGATGGTACTATTTCTATGACTAATGATGGCAATGGTATTGATATTGCCAAACATCCTGAACATAACCTTTGGATTCCTGAAATGATTTTTGGACATTTGAGAACATCTACAAACTATGAAAAAACTGAAAAGAAAATCGTTGGTGGTAAAAATGGCTTCGGATTTAAATTGGTTCTAATCTATTCAGAATGGGGTATCATTGAAACCGTTGACCATCTTAGAAAACTTAAATATACACAGAAATTTAGCAATAACTTGTTAAAAATAGGAAAACCCAAAATAGAAAAATATGATGGAAAACCCTATACCAAAATGCTGTGGAAACCAGATTATAAGCGATTCGGAATTGAAAATTTAACTGAAAGTATGTTTCAAATGTTTAAAAAGAGGACTTATGATATTGCTGCTATAACTGACAAGTCTGTTGCTGTAAGTTTTAATGGAGAAGTTATTGATATTAAAAATTTCGAACAATATGTGAATATGTATATTGGTGAAAAAACGGATATGAAAAGAATTCATGTGAAATTTTCTGATAGATGGGAATATTGTGTTTGCATGACACCCCTTGATGAATTTACACAGGTGTCTTTTGTAAATTGTATTAATACACATAAAGGTGGGAAACATGTTGATTATTTGACAAATATGATTTGTAAAAAGATGATAGCATATATATCAAAGAAAAAGAAGATAGATGTTAGATCAACAACAATCAAAGAACAATTGATGATATTCTTAAATTGTACGATTGAAAATCCGTCTTTTGATTCACAAACAAAGGATTATATGAATACTCCTGTGAGCAAGTTTGGTTCAAAATGTGATATATCTGAAAAAGATATAGAGAAATTGGCCAAAATGGGAATTATGGATGTTGCTATTGGATTGAATGAATTGAAAGAAAGCAAAAAATCTAAAAAAACAGATGGTTCGAAAGTGAGAAATTTAAAAGGATTGCCTAAGTTATTGGATGCAGCTAAGGCAGGAACTGTTAATAGTAGTAAATGCACTATTATCTTTTGCGAGGGGGATTCAGCAAAGGCTGGTATTGTTTCAGGACTTTCAAAAGAAGACAGAAACTACATTGGTGTTTTCCCATTGAAAGGTAAATTGATGAATGTATTGGATGTTGGGTTTTCAAAGATAAATAAGAATGTGGAAATCACCAATATTAAAAAAATCATTGGTCTTGAATCCAATAAGAAATATGCCAATAAAGAAGATTTCTTGAAAAAGGCAAGATATGGTAAAATTTGCTTTATGACAGATCAGGATTTGGATGGTTCACATATTAAAGGATTGTGTATTAATTTGTTCTTTTCGCAATGGAAAGAAATGTTACATTTTGATGATGTTTTTGGGTTTATTAATACTCCCATTATTAAGGCTAAAAAAGGAAGAAGAGAACTTAAATTTTACAATGAATATTCTTATGGTATGTGGAAAGGTGCAAATAACAATGGTAAGGGTTGGAATATTAAATATTATAAAGGTCTTGGAACAAGTACGTCTAAAGAGTTCAAGGAATACTTTAAAGACAAGAAATTTGTTATGTTCAAATATGAAGATGAACAATGTTTAGATTCTATTGATAAAGTATTCAATAAATCAAGACCTGATGATAGAAAAAAATGGTTATCTGCCTACAATAAATCAGATGTTTTAGATACAAGTAAAAAAAATATTTCATATGCCGATTTCATTTCAAAGGAATTAATTCATTTCTCAAAATATGATTGTGAGAGAAGTATTCCTAATTTAATTGATGGCTTCAAAACAAGTACTCGCAAGATTTTATATGCTTGTTTAAAAAGAAAATTAACTAGAGAAATCAAGGTTGCTCAATTGGCAGGTTATGTTTCTGAACATTCTGGATATCATCATGGTGAGATGAGTTTGAATAAGGCCATTGTTGGGATGGCTCAAGAATATGTTGCAAGCAATAATATAAATTTGCTTATACCCAATGGACAATTTGGAACAAGACTGGAAGGGGGCAAAGATTCAGCATCTGAGAGATATATTTATACTTTGTTAAATAATATCACATACAATATATTTCCAGAAGCAGATATGAGAGTATTGAATTATTTAAATGATGATGGGTATATGGTAGAACCTGATTTCTATGCTCCTATTATTCCAATGATTTTGGTTAATGGTGGTAAAGGTATTGGGACGGGTTTTAGTTATGAAGGCATGTTTTATAATGTAAAAAGTATTATTACTTATTTAAAACATAAATTATTCCCAAATAAATATTCAAGAGTTGACATTGAACCCTATTATGAGGGATTTAAGGGCGATATCATAAAAATAGAAGATCAAAAATATTTGATTAAAGGTAAATATAAGCAAGATTCATATGATACTATCACAATTACAGAGTTACCCATTGGAGTTTGGACAAGTAATTATAAGGAACATATAGAAACATTGCAAGATAACAAAGATAAGAAAGGTAGAAAGAAAAAACCCATTATTAAAAATTATGTAGATAATTGCACTGATACAGAGGTTGATATTAAGATTAAATTTAACACAGGTGTCTTATCAGACTTATTAACAAAAAAAGTTACAGAAAATATTAATGGGTTGGAAAAAATATTAAAACTAACAACTACAAAGAAAACTACCAATATGTGGTTGTTTGATGAAAAACAGCAACTTAGAAAATATAAAACTGTATATGAAATCATTGATAAATATTATCCAATTCGCATGGACATATATAAAAAGAGAAAAGCTAATTTGATTAAAGAATATGAAAGATTAATGAAATTAATATCAAATAAAGCAAAATTTATCCAAGAACAATGTGATGATAAAATTGATCTTAGAAAGAAGAAGAAATCTGTGGTAATCCAATTGCTTAAGGATCGGGAATATGATATTATTGATGGTGATGAAGATTATAAGTATTTAACCAAAATGCCCATCGATAGTGTTATTGAAGAAAATATTCAAAAATTACTAAATGAGAAAAATGAGAAAATGAAAGAATTGGAACATATTAAAAATGAAAGTTTAGAAGATACTTGGTTAAATGAGTTGGTTCTACTTGAAAAATCTTATAAAAAATATTTAGATGAACGATTGATGAGGAAGACGGGTGAAAAAAAGAAAAAAAGAAAATTAAAGGTCAAAAAATCTAAAAAATCAAAGTAATTGTATATTAACTATAATGTAATTAAATATATTACTTTTTTAATATATTGAATGTGATTAATACATATTTAAACATCTCTATGAATTTAGAATTGTTTATTTTCTAATAGATTAGATCTATATGTAGAGACTGGCCTTCTCATAGGTGTAGCCATTGTGCTTATATCTCTTTTATATTTAATATATCCATCCGCT
>CERI01117562.1_pt1 | contig 14321 bp, 21 predicted proteins | sample 350261 | NCBI WGS metagenome assembly CERI01 (sample SAMEA2620979, study PRJEB7988) | marine metagenome | isolation source: saline water (ENVO:00002010), including
ATGCAACTTATCTTTCAATCAAACAGCAAGTCTAACTGGAAGGATTGTATTAGAAGAGCCCGCCCGCCCGCCGGCGTCGCAGCCGACGACGCCCCCAGCCGTCGGCTGATTTCCCATTTTGGCAAAGCCGAGCAGTGAAGTAGTCAGCTAAGCACTAGTTAAAAGAGCGCTCTTTATTGTTTGTTTTATTAACATTGCTATTGTTAATGGACCAATTCCACCGGGCACAGGTGTAATTAATTTAACATGATTAACTAAATTATCATAATCACAATCCCCAACTAATTTATATCCCTTTTTCTCACTTTTATCTTCTATTTTAGTTATACCAATATCTAAAATAATACAATCACTCTTTACCATATCTCTCGTTATTAAACCAGGAACACCCGTAGCCACACATATTATATCAGCTTTTAATGTATGTTCTTTCAAATTACTAGTTTTTATGTGACATATCGTTACAGTTGCTTCTAAATTTAATAACATCATTGCTAATGGTTTTCCGACAATTTGTGAAGCACCTACTATTACTGCATTTTTTCCTTCAATCTCAATATTATGATATTTTAAGATTTCAATACATCCTAAGGGTGTGCAAGGATAAAATCGTGGTTTATTATTTAAAAATAGAAGCCCTACATTTCTTGTATGAAAACCATCGACATCTTTATTAATATCAACTTTGTTAAATATTTTATATGAATCTAGGTGTTTTGGAAGAGGTAACTGAATTAATATTCCATGCACATTAGAATCATTATTTAAAATCTCTATTTTATTAATAATTTCACTCTCTTCAACATCATCATTTAAATGATGATAATAACTATTAATCCCCAATTCTTTACATTTTCTCTCCTTCATCTTTGTATATACAATTGATGATGGATCATTACCTACAAGTATTATAGATAATCCAGGTATCATATTCTTTTCTTTCAAAATAGATATATCTTTTTTAATATCATTATAAATGACACCTGCTATTGTCTTACCACAAATACTCATTTTAAGTTTAATTTAAATTATATTTTTATATGAGTTGTTAAAAATAAATATATAAATATATGTAAACATAAGATGACAGAAATAGTCTCTGGTTTTTGTGCAGGGATAGCCCAAGTAGCAGTAGGACATCCGTTTGATACAATAAAAGTTTTAATACAAAATAACAAACCATGGCTAGGATTGTCTTTTAATAGATATTATAAAGGATGGAAATATCCTTCAGTATCAGCAACATTTTTCAACTGCACAGCATTTCCAGTATATGAATATTCAATGAAAAAAACAGAAAACAGTTATATATCGGGTGGATTAGCTGGATTAGCGGTCACTCCAATATCCTTCTCGTTTGACGTAGGAAAAATAAAACAGCAAACAGATCAAAAAGTAGTAGTTAGTGATTTCTATAAAACTAAAGGATTAACAACAACAACAATGAGAGAAACGCTAGCAATGATAACATATTTTTCAAGTTATAATTATTTTAAAGAAATGGAAATGCATCCATTAATATCAGGAGGATTAGCTGGATTAACAAATTGGACAATAACATATCCAATAGACGTAGTAAGAACGAGACAAATGGCTCAAAACATATCAATCAAAGAAGCAATCTCTCGAGGATATTTATGGAAAGGGTATAGTGTATGTGCATTAAGAGCGATAATAGTGAATGCAGCAATATTTTCTGTATATGAAAAATCCAAATTCTATTTAAGATAAGCCTACATACTTTTCGGGGGTAAGAGCCATAATATCTTCTACATCTTTTGGATGTAATATCTTATCAAGTTCAGCTTTAAGAATAAATTTATCTATTTGACTATTAGAACGAACTACAGATTTCAATATTTCATATCCATCAAATCCTTTTTTACGAAGTGCATGTTGAATGCCCTCCGTAACCACAACCCAATTATTATCCAAATCGGATTTAATTTTACTAGTATTAATTTCTAATTTACCAATCCCTCTAATGATGGCCATATAAGATAACATAGAATGCGCAATACACGTTCCGATATTGCGTGTAATAGTAGAATCAGTTAAATCTCTCTGTAGTCTAGAAACAGGAAGCTTACGAGTTAGAAATTCAATCAAATTATTAGCTAATAGCAAATTGCCTTCAGCATTTTCGAAATCAATAGGATTAACTTTATGAGGCATAGTAGAACTACCAACTTCGCTACCAATAATTTTCAATTTAAAATAATCCATAGATATGTATAACCATGTATCCTGACAAAGATCAAGTAAAATAGTATTAATTCGCTTAATATGATCCAGAGTCTCAGAAAGACTATCATAATTCTCAATTTGTGTAGTATATTGACTACGTTGTAAACCAATAGATTCACAAAAATCATCAGCAAATTGTTTCCAATTAACATCAGGGTAAGAATAATGATGAGCATTAAAATTACCAACAGCACCACCAAATTTAGTATATAAAACAATATCTCTCTTTGACTGTTGTTCTAATCGATAAAAGAACACACCATATTCCTTACCCATAGTAGATGGTGAGGCAGGTTGTCCATGTGTTCTAGACAGCATAGGAATATTTATCCAATGTGATATTTTTTCACTTAATAATTCTCGTAACGAATTAAGTAATGGAAAAAGTTCATTTTCCAAACATGTTTTAAGTGGGAGCATTAGAGCGCTAGTATTAATATCCTGTGAGGTTAAACCAAAATGAACAAATTCAGTATAATCTTTAAGTCCCCACAAGGTCATTTTATTTTTTAAATAATATTCAACAGCCTTAACATCATGATTAGTAACATTTTCAATATTTTTAATAACAGATGCTTCTCCTTCAGAAAAGTTTTTAATTAGATCAGTAAATTTATTTTTCATCGACATAACTTTTTCATAACCTACGGGTTTAATAAAAGAAACAAATTTCAATAAATAAGTGATTTCAATATATAATCTATATTTAAATAGTGCATATTCAGAGAAATAATTACTTAATGACTTAATTTTACGATAATACCTGCCATCAATAGGAGAGATTGCGGTAAGTTCATTCATAAATATGATACAGATGAAAAAGAAGTCTTTTAAACCAATTAATATAAAAAAATGAATCTAAAAACATTAGTTATTCCACAATAACGTGCACAAAATGTCTTATTGTGGAATATCTAAATGCGGAGAAAATTCTAGAAATACTTATGACTCGGCTCGAAGCTCTTTTGACGAAGCCGCACCAATAAAACGTGAATATGAGCATCATTGTAGTGACATAGATATAGACGGAGTAACGTATGATGATTTATTAAATGATATAGACGGAGTAACGTATGATGATTTATTAAATAGAAATCAAAAAATCATCAGTTATGATAGAGAGTTAACTCCTCTTGATAAGTTTTTAAAAATAAGAGGTTTAGAACGATATTCTGATAAATTCCGTAGATTAGGCGCCAAGACAGTAAAAGATTTAAAATATTTGGATACCAAAGATTTTATAGAGATAGGAATAACAAAGAAACAGTTATTAATAAAAATCGAATAATTTCTAAATCTTTAACTTAGAGATTGGTAGCACATAGAATAAATAATACGATTATTGAAATAAAGTTCAGCCGCGATAAGAGGCAACAACAAAGCGGGTAAAATATTACGTCCTTTACTTTTAAAAATATCATATCCAGCATTAATAAATACAAGAACCATTATAATAAGAGAAATAATAGTCATCAAAAGAAAGTAAAGACAAAATCTCTTTCCTAGTGTAGGAGAAACGAACATTTGCTCAACATCATTAATAGCATTCATTATATAATAACCATAGAAATTTTTCTACTAATATAAATAAGATAAAATTGATCAATATTATTAAATTAATAGAATAATACAGTAAATAATAAGATGGAAGAGGTATGCCTAATATGTACGGACAAGATAAAAGGAAAAGTAACTTTAGAGTGTGGACATAGCTGTTGTGTAACATGCTTCGCCAAACATTCACGAGTAAATAATAAATGCCCATTTTGTCGTGCAGAATTTGCTCCTCCAGTTATCAAAAAAGAAAAAATGAGTATAGAAGTTGCCCAAGAAATGGCGTCCCTAACACTGAGACAAAGCAGGGATTTATGCAGGGATTTGCTACGAGACGACGCCCGTAGTGTAGAAGAAATAACACTTCATATTGCCGTTCGTGCTATTATGAATACCGTTAATTGGTATGATACGCCTTCAGTAGAAACAATAAATATAAATAATGATCCGGACTTCATAGAGATACTTCGACTAATAGAAGAAGAGGTAACTAATCAAAATATCACACTACCTTTATTAGAGGAAGCCATTCCTCCTCCCCTCTTCGAGATAGAGCGAATGGACAATAGTATTCAGCTAATCCCGAGAGCACATAGAGACATAGTTGTTCCCATCTCCGAAAGGGCGACAGCAGAAATACTGCTATCAATGCGAAACATCGCATGAAAGACAGCAATTACGACGTAGTTCCAGCCTAGCAGAACAAAACAATGGAAACACGGTGTGAGAAAACATTTATTTTACAAATATAATATAATGGAGTATGATCATTATTTGAAAGAACCAATTACAAGTGAGTATGTTTCAATTGTAGTAGATGAAAACAACAATAAGGGGATAAAAAGTTGTGATAAGTGTGGCGGAGAATTCATACCTAAGAATGCACTAGAAACAAATACTGAATCATCAAGATGTAAAGGATGTTTATCTCTCTATAGTTTTTTAGAGGACTCAGTTAATGGGTTATGTAATAAGTTAATCAATATAAAAAGAGATAATAATAAAATGAAAATATTATATTTTTTTCTACCAGTAATGATAAGCAGTATAAATAAAGAATTAATCAACGAATCAAGCGAAGAATTCGATCCCGAGATGATAGAATATTTGTTAGACAAATAAAAAATATATCCAAAAATTGAGTTAAAAATAACTATTATACCTAAATTAATATAATGACCGAACTACCATGTAAAAAAATTTCTGGTAAAGTAGGAATACAAGTGAAATATATAAAAACATTTCCCGAAAACTGGATTAACGAAGATCATATTCGGCACACTGGACCTTGTTATTGCAATAATTGCAGATACCATGGATCGTTTAAAGGTATATTTTTGGGTTATTGTCTAAATTGCGCCGAATACATATATAATTTTTCACGTGGGCCAGGATTACCAGTAAAGGATATATTGGGAAATCCAATATATAATTTTACATTAGAGACATTTCCATTTAATGAGTTTCCTTATTTAAAATATTACGAAAATACACTAAAAGATGAATTCCAAAAAATAACACCTGGGTTCCCTTATCCACCAGTTTTGAAGCGCAGTTTTGCAACAGATCCATAATAACAATAACTTAAAGAATACATTATATATTACAGTAGTCATACCGACAACACACAGCAAGTAATGTTTATCTAAAATAGGTTGTCTGCATCGGCTTTTAAATAATATTTCACGGACATTTATCAGTGACCGGCGTCGAGCTGGAAGATAAAAAGGCACTTTAATAAACTATTAAAAGCAAGATAGGAGTAGGAGATATCTGCATATTCTTATTAAAGCCATTTAAAGGCACACTTATTAAGTATGCCTTGCCTGATAAAAATACATAATGTGTTGGCTACACAGAGTTTCAGGCAAACAAATTAGATATCTTTCAGCATATCTTTCAGCATATTAATGTATACAGGCCAAGGACGGTTCTAGTATCTCTAATTGTGGGAGAGAAACTGTGTGTTCGACTCCACAGCTTGGCAGAATAAAGAAGTTTGATAACGCCGCTGGTGTAGGGGCAACATATTCGCCTTCCAAGTGAATGCTCAGGGTTCGAGTCCCTGGCGGCGTAAGTTATAAATCATAGTCCGGTTAGCTCAGCTGGTTAGAGCGCAAGACTGTTAATCTTGAGGTCATTGGTTCGATCCCAATACTGGACGTTAAAATAAGAAGGCAATTAACTTTCTTATTTTAAATATACTTTAAATATAGCTTTTTTTAGAAAACTTTTTTTGTGTTAATTGGCCACCACCGAAAGCTAGAAAAACATACAATAAATTATAAACGAGAATAGCACCTATAAATGTAGAAAAAAATACAAAGGCTATCTTAAAATAATAGTGTATATGTTTAATACCATAAGCTGAGAAGAAATAATGATTAATTAAAACATTCTCAGTCGCGTCGCGAGCGGCAATTGCGAGTGCAGAAATAGCAGCAGCGGCGATAGCATTAAGAACAAAGGCTTTAAAATATGTTGTGGCTCGCCAATTTGTTGTAAATGGGATCATTATATATATATTAATAAATTTATTGTAAGCAATTTAAAGTTAGCTGCAGATATTAGAATAAGAAGCAAAATGGATCGGACGGTAGTAAATAAGAGTTTGTTGCCAATTCATGAGAAATTTATGGATCTGGGATGGCAATTAAAAGAAAATTCTGAAGAAAATATAATTTATGTGGATCCAATAAATGAAAATGATGAATTTTGTATTAGAGTAAATAAAAAGGATATAGATGTAACAGTGCCGATACCTAATAGTAATGTGCAATATAGAACAACACTAACAGATTATTTTACTACATGTGAATATTTAGAAATGCATTTGAAAAATTTTATGGAAAAAGAAAGTCGTTTAGTAAAACAAATTTAATTCATTATAATATAATATAATGACGGAAGTAGATGAGATAGAACCAGTCTTAACAGAAGAGCAAGAAACAGAAAAAGAAACAATAATGACAAATGTTATATCAATAGTAAAAGATAAGCTAAGCAACATAGGATTAAAACTATCAACATTATCTAAATTAATCCAATTTACCATGGAAGCGATAGAAGATACACCGGTTAAAGGTCAAGAACAAAAAGTATTCGCCTTAAAAGTAATGAAAGGTTTAATTGAAGAATTACCAGAAGATAATCCAGAAAAAATCCTTTTACTAGAATCATTGAAGTCAGGAAGTGTGGATGGAATGATTGAATTAGTAGTAGCAGCCTCAAAGAATGAACTAACAATCAATCACGTAGTGACTGTGTCGAAAGTTTGCCTACCAAATTTATTTAAATATATCAATACTAAATGTGCAAGCCGGAGTAAAAAATAAATTACAAAAATCTATAACTTAATACAATAATTGTAATCAATATATATATAATTGCTACTTTAACACTAATATCATATCTGGCTTTGTCGTTAAGTTCTAAATCTAACATTTCAATTATAGGATCAACAAATGTAAAACCGGTATTATCAGGACATAATCTTCGTTCTAATGATGTTAATAAACAACCATTAAATACATAAAATGCTATTAACAATAGAAATTGTGCTACTAAGTAAAACATACATACAATAAATGTATCACGAAAAATTCCTATCAACATAGCAAAAGGCGCCCATATATGCCATCCACGAAGATAAATTCCTAGTGATTTATTGCTAATTTTAGATTTATCACATAAATTTTCTAAGTAATCCACAACACGATGTTTTAATTTATTATGTTTATTATCATATTTCATTAAGATATACACTATAATTTTTTTTCTTGATTATAATTAATTATATGACCAAATATACTAAAAAAAAATATATTGATAATAAAAACATAAGCAGAAGCAAAAGGAAAAAGAAAATAAGAAAAAAAAAATTAGTTGAAGTTCCTAAGGAACTACTTTTTAGAAGTTTAAAAAAATCTTTAAAAATTAATTACATATTTTATATATCTTTTATTATTTGTTGCATCGTTATTCCATCAAAAAAAAGTATTTCAAGTTTTTTTAAATGCATGTGGAGTTTTATATTTGTTTCAGCATATGGATACTTTACACACTATTTATCACATAGAATATCTCTAACAGACTACTATGTAAATTCTAATAATATTTTTAAACACACACCTATCGTTAAAACATTATTAAAAAATTATACTTATATGATGGATTTTCACAGTAATATACATCACGATTTAGATATTAATAAAAAATATATTAATATATTTTATGAATTTTTAAATAATTTTTATACACAGGGTATAGGTATTTATTTACTTTTAAAAGTATTTAAATCTATTGATGAAAAAGTTTGTTTAATTTGGGGCTTACTTTATGCTTCATTTCATAATATTAACTATTTAATATGTTCACCCTCTACACATAGAGACCATCATATTGATGATAAAACAAATTTTGGTATTGATATTTATGATATAGTTTTTGGAACAAAATATAATTGGGAAGACATAGAGTGTATAAATCATTACTCTTTTAATTTGATTCTAATTATCTTATTACTCAAAATATTTAAAAATGTATAAAAAATCAATTATATATATAGACAATTTATATATGTATAATTATATAAATAACAAACATTTTTATTCAAAATTATTATTCCTATTAAGCATTATATTATTAATAATAAATATATTTTTACTAATTTTAGGTTATCATATTTGTAAATGGCTATATAAAAAAGTATATAATGAATATTTCTCAGTTGATAATTATACAAAGTATCAAAAAGAAATTCTCAAAAAATATGGAAACAATAAAGTTAATAAAATCTATATAGTAAAATTTAATATACTAGATAAGGGTCAATTATGTAATAATCCTTTATTTAAAAAATTACTATGTATATATCTTCCAAATGGTGATATTTTTCTAGAAAATAATAAAAATATATTAAATCATTGTTCAATAATATGTAAATTAAAAACTAATAAAGGATATAAATTTATATTAATAGAAAAAAATGCTAGTATAAGAATTAAACTAAATTTTAATATTAAAGAAAATAAAATACTTAAGTCAGTTAAATTAGAAAAAGAATGGAAATTTAAAGACATTTTAAATGATACAAAAAAAAGAATGGGTAAAAAGAAATTCTTTTATTGGCATATTTGTAAAAATAATTGCCAACACTGGGTAAAAGAAATACTAATTACATTAGGAAAATTTAATAAAAAAAACAAAGAATTTATTATTCAAGATATGAATAGTCTTGATATATTTCCAAAAACAAAATTGAATATAATCACTATATTTACAAATTTGTTAAATTTACTATATTAAAACCAATGTATAATTTATATGTTGATAGAGGATACAAATCAATATCTCCATGACAAACTAAATTCACCAGAGATATTTATGATAACTAGATTAGGTTGGGGTGCAGAACCAGTTATATCACGTAAATATCAATTGGATTTTAATAAAATTCCACCATTAGAAAAATATATTCTTGAATATAATTCAGGTATATATGGTGTTACACAGAACGATGAGTTATTAAAAAAATGGGCATCCTTATATATTAGAGCCACAGAAAATTCAACAGCTGTTGGGATGTGGTTAAATAATAAGGTTACAAAAGCAATCAAGCACTCGCAAATAGGTCTTATTAGAAATAATAAAATAATATTACACGCTGAATTAATAGATCCTCAATTTGCTGTGATAAATAGAAAGAAGCCATGGACACAAAGTTTAATAGGAAAAAAAGTTTTAGTAATTTCGCCCTTTGTTGAATCATTTAAAAAACAGCTGGATCGTGGATATAAAGTAATAAATGGGGAATTCGAAATATTTAAAGATAATCAGGAATTTATATTTTATAAATGCTACAATACAGTTGCTGGTAATCATATTCATAGAAATTGGATGGAAACTTTTAATAAAATGATTACTGATATAAATAAATTAGAATTTGATATAGCACTAATTTCATGTGGTGGATATGGATCTTTATTCTGTGATTATATTCATAACTATATGAATAAAAGTTCAATATATGTTGGAGGATGCTTACAAATATTATTTGGTGTAACTAGTAAAAGATATATAAATGAAAAATGGTGTGAAAAATATTTAAATAAAAATGGATTAATAAGACCCAGTAAAGATGAACAGATACAGGCAAAGCCATTTAATAAATTACACGGTGCTAATCACAATAATGAAATAGAAAATGGTTGTTATTGGTAAATATAAATAATTCTATTAAATATAAAAACCACTTATTATAATTATTATAAATGGTTTTTAAAACAACAACAATACTATCAGTATCTCATAAAGAACCAATAGATTGTAGAAAAATGGCGGAATATTTGGGAGCAAAAGGATTCCACACATCAATATCGTCAACTACTTCTACAGAACCAAATATAGAATATGGATGCAGTCTAACACAAACAATGACTGAAAAAAAGGAACTAGAAACATTATGGACAACACTTAAAACAAAATATAACCTAACATGTGCTCACGTTAAAGTAGGTAATCAATTTGAAGGTTGTATTTTAGATTTCCTGGCACAGTCAAAATGCCCAACATTGAACAAAGTGCAGGAAAAACCACCGAACAAAATACCCGATATGGCGTATCCCTTAGCATTAGCGCCACGTATCTGGGAAAAAGTTTGGGGAACAGGTTATAGATCTTAATAATGTTTGGTTATTCGGTTTACTATCGGCGCTGCAACTACAATCATAACAATTCCATAATAATTCTTCAATTTATAACCTAATACTCTATATGGATTAGACATTAAAGAACAATAAATTGTTACCGGAATAATTGAATTTAAAGCATTTCCAGTGGGAACTTCATTTTTAATTAAATATATAATAGGAGCTTGGTGAATAAATAATTCTAAAAATAAATATTTCCATTTATTTATTTTGTAGCCTTTCCAAAACCAATATTCAGTTATAACATTTGATAAAAGGAAAGCACCCCCACCTAAAGCTACACATGAAGATAGAGCAATTAAACTTCTAGATTCATTCTTTCTTAAATGTGGCACGAGTATCATAGCAGTATTCCATGTCGTAAAGTATCTTAACATAATAATCTTCTAATATGTTATGAGACTTTTTAAATCGTTGTTTTTGCTAGTTACCGTTACTGCAAGTTATGTATCTTATAATCAAATTTCAACAAAATTTACTAAAAAATCAGATATAATTACATACCTAACAAAACCAAAATTTTATTTTAAGTATTTAGATATGGTTGAGGCAAAAAATGCTGTTTTCTCTCCGAAAATTAAAGAAACTGATACTAAAGTAGTATTTCCTCAAGAAATTACCTATTATGCGGTTCCTAAATTTAGACTAATTCCTTCTAAACTAATACAAATTAAAGTCCATCAAAGATGGGATAAAAAAAATGATAAATTTTGTGGTCGAATACGAACACAATACCTCGAATTTGATATAACTATACAACCAATATTGGAACCAAAAAAGAAACAATATTTATTATATTTTAGAGGTGAAATAATTAGAAAAAATATCATAGTTCCTGATAAATTTTTAGATACAATCCTAGAAGACTTTGGTGGTCTATTCATGAAAATAACGCATACAAAATGTTCTTAAATTGGTGCTAGACTAATATGGGCTTTTGATTGATCTTCTTTGCCCCCATGTTTGGAATTATCCAAACCTTCAAGCTCTACTTCTTCGCTAATTCTCAAATATCCGAAATATTTAAGTGGATACACAACAGCTGCCGTAGCACCCCCAACCCACACTAACAAAAACGCAATAAATGTTAAATTAGCGCTAGTCAACCGGCCGCTACCACCATAAAATAGTCCAGCACAGCCATCATTCCTATCACCGTAGTAAGCCCGACTATAATAGACCGGTGTGGCGAAAAGTGATGCAGCAAAAACACCCCAAAGACCACAGAAACCATGAATAGGAATAGATCCAACAACATCATCAATCTGATTTTTAATTAGTAATCTATTAGAATAATAATAAACTGGCGACCCAATTGCAGCGATACAGAAAGCCCCAAACGGTGAGCATGTAGAACAACCGGCAGTAATAGAAACTAGACCAGCTAGAACACCGTTATTCGCATATGAAGGCGAAATAACTTGTTCATGCATATATCCAATACCAGTTGTTACCAGACAACCAGTTGCAGCAGCAATAGTAGTAGTTACCATAGTATGAGCGGCAACACCGGCATATTGATTAATATATAGAGTAGATACACCATTAAAGCCATACCAGCCTATCCAAAGGATCAGTGTGCCGAGTGTTTGATATACAATAGATTGTTGTGGAATAGCCTTTGCCTTACCATTAACAAATCTACCGATGCGCGGTCCCAATAAATAACACGAAACGAATGCTGCAATACCACCTGTAGCATGCACGACACCCGAACCAGCGAAATCCGTTACACCACAATCAAATAACAGATTCTTTTCCCTCCACGCAGAAGCGAAACCTGGTCCCCAGCCCGAATGAACTACAACAGGATAAATAAATGCAGTCAATGCAGTAGATATTACTAGATACGCCGAAAAAGTAATTCTTTCTGCAACAGCACCCGAAACAATTGTAGCAGCAGTAGCACAAAATGCCCATTGAAACAGCCACAATGCCTTTGGATACATATCAATATCTAGTAAAAACGAATCAGTGCCTACAAAAGTTTTATATGTGCCTGTTCCCAATGCAATACCATAACCCGTGGTCCACCAAGCAAGAGCGCCCACCGAAGCATCAAAAACGTTTTTGATTAGAATATTTTTTGTATTTTTGGGCTGAACATAGCCAACTTCAAGCATAGCAAAACCAGCCTGCATAAAAAACACTAAAACAGTTCCGAACATTAGCCAAAAAGCATCAGCATCATCAACACTAAGAAAACCATCCGCAGCATCAACCGTCATATATTCCACCAAAGTCGCGTTACTCATTATGAGAAATAACTTAGAGTTATTTCTAAGTATATTTTACAATATGTTAAATATAATGCATTGTAAAAATCATCCAGGCTGCATATATGAAGTAACTTGTGATTGTAAAAGTTGTAGTCTATTTACAATAAATATTTATATATCTTTATGGCAAAAAATGGCCAAAAAGATATTAAAAAAATTTCTGTTAATATAACTTATTATGTATCTTATCTTAGCACTTTTATTAAGCTTTGTTAGTTCACTTCAAATTTCTATTGATGATTACGGGGCTGTCCCGCATTCAAAATCTAATGCAACATCTAATGGTCAAGCATTATACTCCGCATTGAATGACTTGCAACCAGGTGACAGTCTTCTTATACCAAACACCACGTATTGGATGCTTCCCGCAGGGGCTATTACCAATCTACACAATAATACAATAAATTTGATTGGAAAGATTGGTGCACTTCCAGATCCAGATGCATGGATCACAACGGAACATCGTTATATCCCCTTGTTAATGATTCAAAATAGCACAAATATTCGTATTCAGGGAGGTGGAAGCATAGAGGGTAAGGGACATTTTTGGTGGAATGCCTTTATTCTTGGACAGCTCAAGGTTAAGCGCCCAGTTCTGATTGAAATGACAGATTGCACAGACATAATTATAGAGTCAATCCATTTATATAATAGTCCTCGTTTTCATATCTATCTGGAAAACATAGATAATGCAGTCATCAAAGATATAGAGATTCAGGTGCAGTGGGATAAGACTATATTTCCTTTTAACACAGACGGAATTGATGTGTCTGGAAAAAACATATATATTGGAAATTCATATATTGAAAATTGGGATGATGTAGTTGCAATCAAACCTCAAATGAATGGAAGTTGCACCGAGAATGTTCTTATTGAAAACATTCAAGTAAAGTATGGAGTCGGTTTAAGTATAGGTGCTGTTCATGCCGAAGATGGAGGCGCGTGTGTTAGGAACGTAACATTCCAAAACAGTGTCCTAGAATCTCCTTTAAAAGGTATTTACGTAAAATCTGATGTAGGGAAGACACCAACATCTTATGGGAGTATAAGTGATATTGTTTATAGAAATATTAGTATAGGCAACACGCAAAATCTCACAGAGGCAACAACGCACCCAGATCCGTATGGATATACACCTTTGAGCATGATTTGGCCAATATACATTGGACCCCAACAACAAGTTGAACCCAATGGGGTTGGTTCTGGTTTTTGGCCACATACCGATCCACGTGTAACGATTCAGTCGATAGAACTTGAAGATATCCGGGTTAGTGGGTATTGGCCTAATCAGCCAGGAGTTATTCGATGTAATATATCAAACCCATGTTCAAATATTTCATTTATTAACGTTGATAAGTCGGCTGCATCGTTTTTAAGAGGTCCTGACTATATATGCGAATATGCTTCGGGAATAGAACATTGCTGATTATATGAAAAAAAAATTATTTAAATATCATTAAAATACAAACATGAAGTTATATAAACAACTCGGATTGATCATGGGTTATACAATATTTTATCATGGATTATA
>CERI01103396.1_pt1 | contig 14319 bp, 12 predicted proteins | sample 350261 | NCBI WGS metagenome assembly CERI01 (sample SAMEA2620979, study PRJEB7988) | marine metagenome | isolation source: saline water (ENVO:00002010), including
AGCCTTCTTGTCCTTCATGGACATTGGGAAATGAGGCTTGAGGTAACGCTGAATATTGAAAAATGTAACGGGCTGATCTGGATCGCGAAGTAGAGCCTTAAGTGCTAGACCCTCGGGCTTCTCAGTTAGAAGCATGAAACGACGGTTGGATGGATCCTGTAGTTCGTGCTTCTTAATGTAATCATTAATACCCTGGCTAACATCTCGGCGCGAGTGCTCCGTATCGGGTTCAAAACCTAGAAACTTACACAATTCATTGGAGATGGCTACAGGCTTTTGAAGAGCAGATATCTTTGGAGGAGCATCTGGATCAACTTCTTGAGGTGGCTTACGTGCGCGCTTACCCTTGTTTACCTCCTTCTGTAGAACCTTCATGCGCGCACTAAGACTCTTTGTGGTCTCCATGAGAGTAGAGAAATCCTTAATTAGAAGATCGAACTTCTCATGAGTTGTCATTGGAGAAACAGTTTCCTGTGAATCGGCCATTTTCTTTTATTATAAATTAATATAACGTTTTTCTTTAAGTATGTTTACCCTGTGCGTTTAAATAAAATAACTAAAAGAAATAAAAGATGTACATTTAATCATGGAAAATATAATTGAACACGTTGCCGACTTTATTAAGCGCTATAAGTCAGTCGCAAATTTAACATTTACACTGGGTAAGTACACAGATGAATTTGGATTTGAAAAGCACCTCTTCCAAAAAGAAAAATACACAAGTATACTTAATTTACTTAATTCTAATCCAAATTGGGAAAATAAAGATGAAAGCAATTATGAAAAATTTAATATTTGTCCTTATAAAGTAATAGATACTATCATTTACAAGATTAAAAACAGTCCATACGATCTTATTGTAACCGCTGAGAGTAAAAAATCCCAGGAAATTTATGTTTCGGATGATTACATCAAAAAAGAACTACATTTCCTAAGGAAGTATCATACATTTCAACTTGAACATCAATATAGTATATCGAATGGAGATATATATAGTTTTATATTAAAACTACATTGTAATTCAAACCCTGATACTTACAATTCTCATTCTAGTTTACTTAAAATAATAGACATTATAAAAGTATTAGACGAGTGTAAAACAAACGAATATGTATTTGAAAAATTGTAAAAAAATAATTAACTTAAATAAATAACATATTTAAAAATATACAACATGACTACTTTTAACTTCGTTAGTTTTAATGAACAGAATAAAGCTATCACCCGTGAAGACATTACTAGAATTACAGGATATAATCCTATTAATGTTTTAACCTACCAGAAAGCTTTTATTCATAAGAGTGTACTTAGGTTTTTAAGCGATACAGAACTGAAAAATTCTTATGAGCGATTTGAATTTTTAGGAGATTCTGTCCTAAATCTTATTATCGCAGATTTTCTATTCCGTAAGTATCCAAATGAAGAAGAAGGGTTTTTAACAAAAATTAAAACCAAATTGGTTAATGGTAAAACATTGGCATATTTTACTAAAATGTTAAATCTAGATCAATTTTTAGTTATCAGCCAAAATGTAGAAAAGATTAATGGGCGAAAAAATGATCGTATTCTTGAAGACATATTTGAAGCATTTTTATGTTCTATACATTTAGATTTAGGATATAAATATGTAGAACATTTTGTACTTAATTGCGTTCTTAAATTTATAGATTTTGATGAAATTCACGAAGATAATAATTATAAAGACATTTTACTTAGAAAATGCCAAAAGATGCTTCAAATTAATCCAGAATATGAATTGATTTCTACATCTGGACCGGGACATAAGAAAACTTTTACAAGTGTGGTTGTAATAAATGGTAAGAAGTATTGTACAGGTGTTGGGTGTACAAAGAAAGAATCAGAACAAATAGCTTCCAAAAATACACTTGAAATGTTCTAAAAAGTTTATATAAGATTTTCAAATATAATTTCAATTATATCATCTGGTAGTTTATTGAAATGATTTAAAGAAGAGTGTATGTTCTCTAGATATATATAATTATACCAATTAGAATATTTTTTAATAAAAGCAACTTCGTTGTATTCTAGAAGTACATTCGTTACAGTTAAGGCTGGAGACCAATTAGTATAGCATGCAAAACTATTACAGCAATAACATTCATTATCGTTCAATTTTAAAAACTTAGCTTTTGCCCCATACATACATACATAGAAGAAATATAAAACTTTCGGATCAAATTTTTTATTGATATTTATTTTAGACAAATACGTGTCATAATTATTTGCTAGATCGTGGTAGTAAATTTTATAAGGTTTAAATGGATAATTCTCTGGAATCATAAGTCTTAATAAAATTTTATTATTCATTTCAATATGTAGGATATTTACTTCATCAAAAATTATATAAAATTTTAATTTATCAAAAAATGTTCTAACATGTTCATTACAATCAAATGTATTTATTTTTTCTATTTCCTTATTAACTCTTTTAATAGACATGTTTTATTATCTAATAAATTATGTCTTTATAAATGTAAAATTTTTAATGAGCGCCTGTACTGCCAAATCCGCCGCTGCCTCTCGAGGTATCAGTATCTACTTCAGAAATTTGAAACTTAGGAAGAACCCCGTCAAATGCTACAATCTGAAAATAACAGCAACCTTCTTGAAGAAGAACATCTGTGTCTCCAATGTTATCAACTACTACCATTACATCTCCGCGATACTTCTTATCAATGATTCCAATTGAATTAGCCAAGCGTACATTTGTCTTGGAAATAGAACTTCTTGGTACAAGCATATATCCTTTATTTTGTTCTCCCTTGAATTTTAGATTAATTTTATGTGATTTAGCACCAGTCGGTACAATTTCCGACTTTTGCATAGGAATATCAAGACCAGTATCTTCGTTTCGCCGCGCCTTTTCATATGTTGGATGATTTTTCCAAAAGTAGTCATTTTCAGGATTAACCGTAATAAAAAGTGTCATACAATGTGTAATTGTAGATGTTGTATCTTTTTAAATCTATTTAAGAACATACAAAATGTATCATTACACAATTATGTCTCTATTTAGCACCAGTCATCGAGTTATTAATCTTTCTAATAAAATTAGTTTCATTGGAAATGCCGGCTTCGTTAAGATTGTTGACGTTATGCCGCGAGTAATTCCAGAAGGTTGTAAGTCTTTGATGTGTGATCATGCTATAGTCCAAGCGGCAAGGGTGTCTCTCAATGAAGGCATAAAGACGACCGAAAAAGACACCAAGTTAATTGATTTTTTAGTTCGTCATAAGCACACAAGCCCTTTTGAGATGGTAAAGTTTAAATTTCATGTAAAAGCCCCTATTTTTGTCCAAAGGCAGTGGATTCGGCATCGTATGGCAAATGTAAACGAAATTTCTGGAAGGTATTCAGTTATCAATCCGGAATTTTATTATCCAAAGGAGATCTACGACCAAGGCAAAATGAATAAACAGATGTCTGGTAATAAAATTGAATGTAAAAACACAAATGAACTCTTTCAGAATTATATGAGTAATTCTATGAAGCAATATAATATTTACAAACTTCTCGTTGATAAAGGTGTATCCCGTGAAATGGCCCGAATTGGGCTACCACAAAATATGTATACAGAATTTTATTGGAGTATTGATCTTCATAATCTTCTTAATTTTATTCGTCTTAGATCTGCTTACAATGCGCAATCTGAAATTAAAGAGTACTCTGATGCAATGAAAGATCTAATTACAAGCCTTGTTCCAAATACTATTAAGTCTTACGATAAAGTAAGTGGTCAAGTGTAAATACAAAATCTATTAAAAAATTTAACTACTGTCGAAAATCTACCAGTTCCTTGCGTGTCTTTAAATTCTTCCATTAACAAATCTTCAAAATTTTGCCTATGAGCTACATTTTTAAGTTTGTTATCGAGAGTATTTGTTATAGATTCTCTAGTAGAGTAATTAAAACTTTCGAACTGTATGTCAGATACTATCTGAAAATACAACAGTTTTAATTTTAACATTATCCTTGAAAGAGTTTTCTTCTGGTATTTGTACAGTTTATTCAACATCTCATTGTGGAGTTTATTTTTATTCGTCAGAATGTCTACGTAGTGTTTTTTTTCAAAAACTAAATTGTCTATACCTATACCTTTATTAACTCTCACAGTGTCATCTTCTATTTCATATTCACTTTTTGATATGAATGATTTGACAGATGTTATTATATTTATTATTGTATCATGAATTTTAGTAGTTTCTTCAAATGGATACATCTTATAATTGATATCATCAAATGCCGAAAATTCTAAATTAGATACATTTTCTATAATAGATAAATTATCACTGTAATTACCAATCATCTTCATTAAAAGTTTGTAATATTGTCCATACATCTGATACAAAAAGAGATTAAATAACTCTGTATAATTATGAGCATCTCTTTTAGTCAAAGAAATTTGAAAAAATAAAGTGTCTAAAGACATTGTAAATTCTGAGCTTATCTCTGTCTGTTTGATGTATCTTTTATAGATCGAGTCTAATTGTATACATTTATCATCTATTTCTTCTATTATCCTAGTAATGTCGTTCTTATAATCTTCAATTTTAATAAAGTCTTCACCTGACATTTTAAGTTATTAATTACTAAATAAATTATTTTACATTTTATAAATGTCAGCAAGTGAAACTTATAGAGAAGTAATCTGGGAGCCTCACCACGATTCCATTTTTGTAGATTGGGCGGATAAAGCTGCATGTTACAAATGGTTACATGATAAATCTTATCTAAAGTATTCGGGTAAAAGAAATATGTTTACAATTCCTGTTATTATAATGTCTACTTTAACTGGCACTGCCAATTTTGCATTAGAAAGAGTACCTGAAGAATATCAAGACATTTGTTCTGTTATAATAGGAAGTGTTAATATATTAGCAGGAATTATAACAACTGTAGGACAATTTTTAAAGTTAAATGAACTTACAGAAAGTCACAGGACAGCAAGTGTAGCATGGGATAAATTTCACAGAAGTTTACGTATAGAATTAATTAAAGCACCCGAAGAGAGACCTGATGTTAATTATTTTATGAAAACATCACGTGATGAATTTGACAGACTCATGGAAACTTGTCCTGGTATAGACAAAGGTATTGTAGATATGTTTAGAAAACAATTAACGACTGGAATAGACAAAAACGACGTTCTCCGTAAAAATAAAAATTTTAATAAACTTATTAAACCAGAGCTTTTCAACGAAATTAATTCTTTAAAAGATGTAGTATATAAACGCTCTGAAAAACCTTCCGAAATTGACATCTTTGAGAAAAATAAAATTGAAAAATTAATCACTGAAAAACAGATATACGATGAAAAAATTTCAAAGGTATCTGGTTTTGTAGGCGCATTTCAAAATAAATATTCTCGTAGACCATCACAGGAAGAAATAATTTCAAATCTTAAAGATGAAGTCGATGTACCAGATATTAAAATAATCACGGAACAAATGGATGCTAATTAATTGCAAAAAAATACATTTCTTAATACATTTAAATAAATATATTATAAACTGTATAATATGCAGGTTGAGAAACTGAAAGAGTGTCTTACAAATTTAGCACTCAGATCCGGTTTTGATACTTTTGAAGATTTTGTAAAATACAAAGAGAAGAACGTTTGTACTGGAGTTTACAAAGCTGTTTATCCAGAAACTCAAGTAATTTCTACAACCGATGACAAAATGTATGTCAACAATTTAAAAGTCATGACAGCGCAGAATTTATATGATAGCAAATCTGGGGATATTATAAAACTAACAGATGAGACGTCTAAAAAGCTGAATATATCGGCGCCGCCAATTGGTTGGTGGGCATCTGAAAAATGGGACGGCATTCGGGCATTATGGGATGGAGAGAAAATTATATCACGTGGTTCAGGCGTCGGTAAACCAAAAGTTTACACTTATGTACCGGAATGGTTTAAAAATACGCTACCACCTGGTATACCACTAGATGGAGAAATATGGATTGGTAGAGGCCTTTTTCAAAAAACAAGCAGACTTTCTACAATTAAACCAGGTAAGAGTTACACAACGGAACAAATTGAGAACATTTGGGCTGGAGACACTGATCCGCCCGTCGTTTTCAAAGTGTTTGATATTCCCAACGATCCTCGACCATTTGAAAGAAGAATGGCTTTTCTACAAACTGTTATAAAAGATCGCAAAGTATGTTGGAATAAATTAGCATATCCCAGTAAAAAATTATTTCCTCTTCAGTTCACGGGACAAGTTAAAATTAAAACAATGGAACAACTTGTGAATTTGTATACTAAATTGACCTCGGAGGGAGCAGAAGGTATCATGCTAAGAGCTTCAGGTTCGCCCTACCAGACTAAAAGAAGTAAATACATGCTTAAGTATAAAATCAAAGAAGACTCCGAGTGTATACTCCGAGAATATATTCCAGGGGATGGAAAATACACAGGTATGCTTGGTTCCCTGAAATGCGAATTAATGACAGATGGTAAACCAAATGGTATTTTCACACAGATAGGAACAGGTTTAAATGACGCACAGAGAGAAAATTATAATAATCCAAATTCAGCAGAATTTATGCCATTAGGAAGTGTAATCTCATTCAGTTATATGGAGATGACCAAGGAAGGTGTACCGCGTCATCCAGTTTATAGAGGAATTCGCGATGACATACATATTCAGAAAAAAATTATTGTGCCTGTTAAAGATGTTAAAAAGATTTTGTCTAAAATAATTGCGAAAATAGTTTCTGAAAAAGAAGCAAATTGGACTTTCAAAGTTAAAAGTTATAATCAGGCTAATGAAATTTTAAAGGATACTATGAACCTAAATTCAGTAGAAGACTACATCAGGGTTCTGAGAGAAGGAGATATGAAATTAGCGGGTGAAGAAAACTTTAAAGCTAAGAATGGAACATGGAAAAGCTCTATCCTACAGAAGATAGACAGCATTCTAAAAACAGGACAAACTGATGGGATATCTCTTACGGAACAAGACCAGAGATCTCTTGCCATTGAAAATCTTACCAAAGTTCCAAATATTGGACCAAGTACAGCAGCAAAAATATACGACGCAGAGGAAATTACTACAGTTGAAGAACTGAAGTACTTATATTCAGTGAATAAAGACATCCTAAATGAAAAACAAGCAATTGGTCTAAAACATTATGAAGACTTGATGCGCAGAATTCCTCGCAAGGAAATGGACGCTTGGAATGAAAAACTAATAGAAATTTTTAAAGAGACAATGACTGAATTAGGTACAACAGGTGAACTTATACTTGCCGGTTCTTATCGTAGGAAAACTCCCGACTCTGGGGACATTGACGCCTTAATTACAACCGATGTTAAAAATTCAAGAGTAATGAATACATTTTATAACAATTTAGTTAAAAGGGGTGTAATAGAAAAAACTAATACACTTGCGAAAGGTCCCACTAAGATAATGGCTGTTGCCCGTATTGATGAATACTACCGTCACCTCGACATCTTTTATCATCCTAGAGAAACATTTCCATTTGCTATACTTTTCACAACAGGTTCTAAAGAATTTAATGTGAAAATGAGAAAATTTGCTCTTGATAAACACTATTCACTGAATGAACAGAACTTAACTAAAAAATCCCCTACTGGTACAAAAGTGACCCAAACTGAGTACCTGACTATTATAGAAAAAGAATTTCCAGAAACAGAGCGAGACATCTTTGATTTTCTTGGATATCCTTACATTCCTCCAGAAATGAGATAAATAATAATTAAATTTAAAAATAATTTCATATAAATAAATGACTAATTGTTATTCATATGAAAATATTGCTGAAAGTCAAAATCCGCTTTTCAAAAATGTAGATTTAACAATTGTTTTAACAATGAAAGATAAAGATAGGTTTAAAAAAGACCCTCTCCTTTTAAATTTATCAAAGAAAACTATATTCCAAATAAACAAAGGATACAAAGCTTGTAAAAAACCCGATACTATCAAAAGAACTACAGAAGATGTAACGCATGCGTATTATACAGCATTTGAGTATTCTAAAAACTATGGGAATGTTATAATTCTCGAAGACGACGCAGAAGTTCTAAATTATAATCCGACGCATTATAAAAAAATAGACGGGTATATCGGTTCCAATGATTTTACGACTATTTCTATGGGATCGCTTGGTTTTTTCACTAAAAAAGACGAAATGTTTTACGAGACTCATCCAATGGCCCATACACAAGCTCAGATTATATCTAAAAAAACCAGGGACAACGTTCAAAAATTAATGTTAAATAAAAAATTTATCGGACACGTTGATGCTGTATATTTTTCAGAACAAAATGTATTAGTGTATCACGAACCCCTTATCGTCCAAGTTTTATCTGAGACAGAAAATTTCAAAAACTGGGAAGGGGCACCGTTATGGGCTCATAGACTTACTACTAATATACAAGGACTTAGAGACGATAAAACGGGTTGGTATAAAGCTTATTTAATTTGTAAATCAGGTGCAGAATTTAGAGAATATAGACTAAATGTATGTTTTCTTATCATTACATTACTGATACTTTATTACAAAAAATAATTAATATTAAAAAGATAATGTAATGTATAATTAATACATACCCATCGATGGAACCATTTAAAGATCCCAAGGTAGAAGAACAATTCAATAAACTTGTTAAAAACTTTCTATCTAAAAATGAAAATTTTGATATGTCCAAATTTATTGGAGGAATGCCTATTACCTTAGAGAAAACAGACATGCCAAATTTAATGATCAAGGGTCCAAATGGTAGATCAAAATATACTGTTACTCAGAAAGTTGATGGAACAAGATATCTTATGTACATCGGTCCTGACACTGGTGTAGCGAATATAAAACAAAGAAAGGTGTGTTTTGTAGATCGCAACATGAAATTAAATGTTATATCAAATTTAATTTTACCGGATGTAAATACTCCTGAAATGCTTTTAGATGGAGAATTAGTATTTTTTGACATCAATGGTAAACCTCATAGAGAACTGGACCCTGTAAAAAGAAGGGGGGTTTCTTTTATGATATTCGACATTTTATTTGGACCTGAAAAAATCTATATTGACTCTGACGGTAAAAAAGTAGTCGGACAATCATTTTCTATGATGGTTCCAGAGGACAATAGGCGTCGTAGTGAACCTTGGCCTTATATATCAAGATATGACATTCTTGCTAAAATGATAGATCCAAATTTGACTCAATTTAACAAAGGAGAACCACTATTACCAAATGCTTTTAAATCTGTAGATGCCTTTAATATTGAGCTCAAGCCAATTTATTTTCTTGATAGTCTATTGTCTGCTACGTTACCACTATACAATGCAGTAGGTTCTGGATGGCTTCAGACACAACTGAAACAACATCGCAAAAATTATTATGATTACATCGCTGATATAAAGCAAAATGCGGACAAATTTAGGGGTAAATTAGAACTAGACGGTCTAATTTTTACCGCCGCGGATACATTGTATACGATTGGAAATTGGAATAATCTACTTACCGGACAATACAAATGGAAACCTCCCACGGAACAGACAGTTGATTTAAAAATAGTTAAAATTACGGATACAACCGCTAACATCCAGGTTTTAAAGGGAAATACATTGGAAATTTTTCAAGATCGCGGCAGACCCATTGTTGTAAATGTTCCAGCATCTGTAAATTCTGGAACCATACATGAATTTTCAGCAGATTTTAAGTGGAAAAACCCGAGAACAGATAAAACAAGGCCAAATGCTATCAGAACTGTATTGAATGTTATGCGAAGCTTTAAAAATCCAGTAAATGTAGACAATATAATTTTCTTTCTCAATCCAGACAATGAAAAAGCTTATCGTATTATACTCGAACATTCTTCAAAGGCTAAATTGTTTAAATGTATAGCCGCCTCAGAAAATGTTAAACTATTAAATCAACAAGACATCTTTAAAATTGAGGAGATGATTAAAAATGTAAACACGACAAAAGACATTGAAGTCGAAATGAGACTTGGTAAAATAAATAAAACGGGAAAAACTTTTTTCAATCCCATTTTATCAAGAACAGATTTTGAAAAAATTTTAAATGTAATCGAAAGATTTGGATTTAAGAAGGAAATCTCAGATTTTATAGACATCTACGATCAAGGTATCAGAACACGATACATGTATTCATATGACTTTAGAAATTTTATACAATATGAAAGCGTGATCAAGAATAGATTATCAAATGTAGACATTGAAATTGCTAATGTGTTGTCCTTTGATACTCGATTTTCTTTGTCTACTGAAACGCGAGTAATGAAATCTAATACCACCGGTGATACAAAGAGAAAATACCGCATTTCTTTCACTGAACCAAATTCATTATTTAGAGTAGATTTTACAGCTATAACATCTGTTCAATACTTTCCAGAAACTAGAATGTTTAAAACTAACGACAACGCTGATGAAAAGTTTCAAATAGAAATTGAATTCATCAGTGATAATATCAACGTTAACGAATTATTTAAATTTTTGACTCATCTACTCAGCATTTGAAAGTTTTAAAACAGTTCCAGAATTTACTAATGTATTGTCCTGAGAAATGTACCATTCATCAGGGTCGCTGAAAAGTGATATATCAAGTGGTCTGAATTTAGTGTACAAAATATTTAAAACAGTGTCATACATTTCTTTTCTCTCTGTTTTACCCAATATACTTATCTTGCGTTTAGGAACAATATTTCCAGATGAATCCCTGTTAATTTTAACTTTAACATAATCACCTCGTAGTAATTTATCTGGAATTTCTCTTTTTGTAAATTCATATTTATTAAGAAAATTTAACCCTTCGGGGAAAGACACGTTACTGTGTCCGAATTTAATAATTGAACCTTTTGTAAGTTCTAATACTTGAAGTTCAATTATGTCGTCGGTAATGTCTTTTTCACCCCACGTTATGTAATCACATATACTCTCATTTATAAATATCAATGTGTTCATTTTATTTTCAGATGTAAAATAATTACTACCTTCTATTACATCCGTAAAAAAATCGGGGAAGGCAATAATTTCATCTGAGATGCTATTTAATGTAGAATTTTGTAACTCTGATATCGTTTGATTTCTTCTATTAAATGGAACTGATGTATAAGATTCTTCATAATAAACTAAATCAATTATGTGAAATTCATTTACATTTTCTATCTCATTCTTTCTTAGATATCCGAATAATACTATATCAGTGTCAAATTTATTAGAAATTTCAGAATCTATACTATTTAGTTCTAAATTGATGTAAAAATTTCCGCCAGGTCCAAGACACAGGAAAAATGGGTAACTATTACCAGGTACAGATTTTACTGCAAATGGAACTGTTTTAAATACATCTATACTAGACATTGTAAGATTTCTTTTAGTAATTGAAACATCTAAACGGCTGAAAATTGCCGAGTTCTCAGGTAAATTCTTTTCATTTAATTCTGAAATTTTATTTTTAATTAAATTACCATCCTGATTTACAACAAGATTTAATTTTTTAAGATTAAGTTTGACGCAATCTATCAATTGATTTTTATTGAATGTATTCAATCCTGGAAATACTCTCGAGTCTCTTTTAAATGCTTCTCCTTGAACTGTGATAATTTCTCCATCCTCTGTCCTAACAATGTAGTCATTAGACTTCTTACTTTTTTTCTTAATTACAGTTACAATTTCATTTTTCCCATTTAAAGAAATTTCAGCTGTTGAACCAGGGGTGTTACTATCGGGTATTAAAATTCCAGAACCAAGATCTTCCCCATTTATTATATTGTATTTCTCAGCTTCGACTTGATTTCTTGGAAAGCCTTTTATTAGATAATCTCTCATAAGCTGAACTGATTTTTCACTTTTTGCTTTACAACATGGATACCAAAGTCCGCCCGGACCCTGTACTCCTTCTGGGCTTAGATATTGATAATTGGGATCTGGGCAAGTACCACTCCAAGAATATGGATCTGGCCTTTTTCCTTCTTTCCATGTATTTCCATCGTCGTCTACTCTTGTCTGTGTATTTCTACATACAGATGATGGAACTGCATTTCCGGATACTGTGTTATAAGCTTTTATTTCCTTGGAAATTTTATCAATTGCTTTATTTGTAAGAATGTCTTCTTGCTTTCTGAATAATTCATTGAATGACATTACTACATTTTCAAATAATTCTTTTTTAATAGATGTATTACCCTCTTGACATAAACCTTGTTGTATATTCTTATCGCTACATCTAGATAATGTCATAGTGATAGTTCCGTATTTATTTATTATACACGTCATCTTTAATCCCGGGGCTGGAGTATTTACAAAACGAATGTATTCTTTAGACATTACTCCTGTACGTGTCATTCTACCCAAAGAATATTCCCAATCTATTATACGAATGCCGTCGAAAATTATTACTTTTTTACCGGATGTAGTAGTTTCTACTTCAGTGATACTACTAGATATTATCTCTCCAGAAGAATCAAAGGGACTTATTAAATTGTCTAAGTTTTCAAAATCTACCTGTTTCCCGTTGAAATTTTCAAGTGTAAACTGACCGGACATTGAATGGACATAGGAATATTTGTCAAATAATTTGTATTCTGATTCATCAATTGCATCTTTTAAAGCTTCCTTATCTATTACGTCAGAATCTTTTAACCTCTCAATTAATTCAGATACCATGTCATTGTACTCTCCCGGGTCTTCCGGTACGTTAATTAAATTTATAAGACCATTTTTACTTATTCTGATAGATGTCTTATTATTAGATTTTTGATAAGATATTATAACATTATTCAAAAATTGTGTTGTTGAAGTTTTAGCTGCTAATTTTTTAGGGCCTCTCTTTTTAAAAACACCCCCTGAATCAAAAGAAATCTCTGTCAAAATATTTTCATTCTCTTCATTTAAAATTTCACCTGGAGAAATTTCGTCGTCTAATAATAAAACTTTTTCATTAAGTTCATCCTGTGATATGGTTCCTCCATTGATTTTATCTTTGGTGTCATCTAGGTATCCGCTGTAACTTGGAACTAGAATGTAATCTTTTAATCCTTTCACTGTAAGCATCAAACTTTCTGGTAAAGGTGTATCGCAATCTTCTCTATGATCGTCTGGGCCTACAGCATCACAAACGCTACAATATAGTCCTTTTTCTATCGGACCTATTGGTGGTCGGTTATAATTGTCATTTATTGTTTCGTCGCCCAAGAATTTTTTTTGAGATAAACTTAGACTGTAGAAACCTTCTTCATCTTCATCTAAGGGAAAATAAGTTTTTAATTTATCAATGTCTACAATTTCTTCAGGTGTATCAAATTTATTGATAAAAACGTTAATACCATTGATTTTAATCTCGGATGACATTTAATATATATAAAACATTATTTATTTGAGAGTTAAAATAGATATAAAAAATGTATTTATAATGTAACAATACACAATGTCGACTAAAGAAATAGACAATTTTAATAAACTTTTCGAGGAATTTCTGGAAAAAATAATATCAAAGTTTCCGTATGCAAGACTTAAGACTTATTATCGAGGTTTTAAGATTTTAAAAACAACGTCGCCCGCGACTCCTGCTAATTTATTTATGGCGGGCTGCGTAGATTATAAATCTCAGATAAAACAAAGAGATGACGCTTTTTTCTTAAAAGATAAAAATGTAAACGAGAGGGCTAAAAATTTTGGTAATTTTACAGAAGATTGTGGACTTGATACTTACTGGAATGAGCTTACATCAACTACAAAGAAAGCCATATGGGACTACATCCAGTCTCTTTTTGTACTTGGAGAAATAATTGTAAACAAAAATAAGACTTTATTTGATAAGTATAATAACATGTACGCGTCTGATTATAAGTCCGAAATTAATAATTTACATACGGAAAATTTTTCTGTAGAATTCCTGGAGAAAATAAAATAATTATGTAATATTAAATGACATCTTATTGGTTAAGTAACTTTTGTTCTTTGTTTTCATCGGTTAATATTATCCCTTTTACATCCGACGACAAAAATTATCAATACAATTCTCTAACTAGACTTATAATTTTAGTAACGGTATTAGGTTACATTTACACACAGGATATAAATGTTATATATTCAGGTCTAGTTTCACTAACATTATCTGTTGTATTTTACTTTCTAACATTTAATACACCTGGCGTAGAAAATTCAATTGAAAATTACAAATTAGAAAAAGAAACACCAGCAGACAAAATCGCGATGTCTGATGAGTTACAAAATCAATTGAATCAAGTATCACTAGATTATACTCCTCCAGATACTGATGACCAACGCAAACACATCTATT
>CERI01042236.1_pt1 | contig 14316 bp, 16 predicted proteins | sample 350261 | NCBI WGS metagenome assembly CERI01 (sample SAMEA2620979, study PRJEB7988) | marine metagenome | isolation source: saline water (ENVO:00002010), including
CATGAAAGACATAAGAGAAATATCCGATAAATTTCCAAATGATAGAGAATTTGGTACTAATGTTAGACCGATTATTAGGGATAACGAACAATATGGTCAAATTGAAAAAGGTAATCCTAATGACATGGATTTAGGAAAAAATATGAGAAAATTTTTGGATAAGTAAATTAAATAGTTATATTTGTAAAGTAAATTTTAAAAAATTAGATAAAATGGAAGGAATTAAGGATTTTGATAAAAGATTAGAAACGTTAACACCAAAAGAAAGAATGTATTTCTCTATCATGAGACCTAAATCTGGTGTTCTTAAAATAAGTGCTAAACCAGGAGTTGCTAAAACAGCAATAGCTCGTTCAATCGCTAAGAAAATGGGATTTGAATACAAAGATATCAGATTGACCATGATTGATGAAACTGATTTAGGTCTTTATCCAGATAAGGATGTTCTAGAGTATGAAAACGAAAAAGGTGAGATGTCTAAAGTTAAAGTTTTAGATTTCATTATCCCAAAATGGGCTTTTAAATCAAATTTGAAACCTACTCTTGTTCACTTTGAAGAGTTGAACAGAGCTTCACAACACGTTAGAAACGCGGCTTTACAAATCTTATTAGAAAGAGAGATTGGAACTGAGTTTAAGTTCAATGATAACGTTTTAATGATGTGTTCGGGTAACTTAGGTGAAGAAGACAACACTGATGTTGAAGAATTAGATTCGGCTCTTAATAACAGACTAATTCACGTTAATCACAAACTTTCAGTAGAAGAATGGATTGATGGTTTCGCAAGAGAAAATGTTCATCCTACTATTGTTGATTATATCGAAACTCATCCAGAGCAGATATACAAAACTAGTGAAAACACAGACGCTTACGCTACACCAAGGTCTTGGACGTTTTTATCTGACTTTATTGTAGAAAACTTCGGTAAAAATTCTAAACCATCTGATTTCTTACCAACCGTTAAAGAAGTGGCGATGAGTTATGTTGGAAATTCTTATACTAAATTTATAAGATATTGTGAAGACATGGTTAATTTAAATATTAACGATATCATAACAAACTTTAAATCTGTTAAGAATCAAGTAGTTAAATTCAACAGAGATAGAAGGTCTGAATTAATTCAATCACTTCGTTCAATTGATATCTTAGAATTAACAGATGAAGAAATTAAAAATGTAGTTGGTTTCTTAAATACTGTTAATGATGATGAGAAAACAGCATATTTGTTACATTTGATAGATAAAATTGAAGATGATGAAAACACTTCAAATAAATATAAAATCGACAATCCAAAATTGATTAACTTTTTGTTAGAGTTCGAAGATTGTTTAGGTTCTATGGACCAGATTACTAACAGTTAATTTTTAAAAAGAGGCTTTATTTAAAGTCTCTTTTTTAGATTTTCTATAAAAAGAAACAATAAAATATAATATATACAGTATGAGAGAGAAAGAATTCAATATTATCGGTTTATCTCATAATCAAACAAGCATTGGTAGTTTTGTTGTGGTCTTATCTGAAAAAGACGGTGATGAAAAAATTCCTGTTATAGTAAAATCTTACGATGCTACTAATATAACTAATGCTATAAATGATGATGAGATAAAAAAATCAAGTATATATGATTTAGTCAGATCAATGACTAAACACTTTTTGATTACATTAGAAAAAATAGAAATCTATGATGTTATAGAAGGAATATTTTATGTTAAGTTGAAATTTATAAGCGAAAATGAAGAAATTTATTTAGATTGTTCTATTGGTGATGCTTTAGTTTTATCGGCTGTTTATAGTATGTCAATTATTGTTTCTAAAAAAGTTTCTGATAATTACGCTATTATCTTAAACGAAGATGGTTCTGTTGAAATACCTAAAAAGGAACCAACTGAAGTATTAGAAGAAAGTATTGAACAATTAGAATCTTTAATAAAAGAAGCTTTAGAGTGTGAAGAATATGAAAAAGCTGCTCAACTTAGAGACGAAATAGAAGTTTTAAAAGGAAACAGATAATTTAATTTTTTTTATTGAAATATTTTCACTATATTTATTCTTTTAATATTTAAAGAACGTAGATATGTTAGATTATAATAAGTCAGAATTACTAGAAAGATTAGGAAACTTAGAAATTGAAAGAATAAATAACACTGTTATCACTAAATTTCGTGGTAAAGTTATTAAAACCGCTGAAGTTAGTAACATATATGAAGTTTTTGATATTGTTAATTATATCAAAGATAAAATTGACTTGATTGAAAAAAATTTCAAGATAGATAGATATTCACTTAAAATTAAAGGTGGTGTTCAAGATTTAAAATTAATCTCTGATAATGTTGAAATTAATGGTATTAATTTTAATAAAGCTTTTTATATCACAAACTCTACTGATAAATCTAGAAGATTATCTTTCAGAGTAGGTTTATTTTCTGATAGAAAAAACATACACTATGTAAATTCTTACAAAGAATTAGATTTCAATAAAAAACACTATAATGGTATTAATAAAAAAGTTAATGAAACTTTTCAGAATATAGATAAACAAGTTTTTGATGAACAAATCGAATCTTTGAAATCTTTAGTAGGACATCAAATAAAATTATCCAATATTAAAAAAGTAATAATGGGTGATGATGTTGATAATTTTAAAACATCTGATAAAAACAGATTTTTAGTATTTAAAAACGCTGTTTTAAACTACGGTATGTTTAAGTTAGATTCGGATGAAAAATTTGAAATGTATAGAAGAACTTGTGAGATAAGACATGATTTTCAATTAGATGCTTTTAATGTTCTTTTATCATATTTAAGAATTTTCAATCAAAAAGATTCTGTTATTTTAAAAAGAGAAAGCAAACGAATTTTAGAACTAACAAAGTTCACTATAAGAAAAAGATTAATTAGTGAAATTCTAAGTTCTAAATAGAAAACTTTATTTTTTTTAATAGTATAATTGTTATGGAAAAAAATAAATACCTGATATTTGAAGTCTCAGGTGGGTTAGGAAAACATGTAGCTTCTACAGCAGTAGCTATGTGTATAAAAAATAATAATCCAGATAGAGACCTAATAGTAGTTTGTGCATATCCCGAAGTTTTTCTACACTTACCTTTCGTTAAAAGAGTTTATAGATTAGGATCAACACCTTATTTTTATGATGATTTTATAAAAGAAAAAGACTCTAAAATATTCAAACACGAACCTTACTTTACTTACGAACACATAAATAAAAAAATGGGTTTAATCCAAAATTGGTGTAAATTATATAATTTAGAATATAATGGAGAACAACCAGCTTTAAATCCAAATATTAGACAATATGAAAATGGTGTCAATAAATGGATTAGAGATAAACCTATTTTCTTAATTAACACCAACGGTGGTCCATTAGAAGGACAACCTCACGCTTATACATGGGCTAGAGATATGCCACCACAATTGACTTTACAAATAGTAGAACCTTTTAAAGAAACACACCACATAATTCAAGTTTGTAGACAAGGCTCTTTTAAAATACCAGGAGCTGAAGTTTTAGATAAAAAAATGTCTAATATGGAACTGTTCACCTTACTTATAAATACTGATAAAAGAGTTTTAATAGATTCATGTTTACAACACGCAGCCAAAGCTTTTAATCTAAAATCTACCGTTTTATGGGTAACTACATCATGTAAGTTATTTGGGTATGACCTACACTCTAATATACAAGCTAAATTACCAAAAGATGCTAATTTACCAGATAGTTATTTATTTGATTATAACTTTAATGGTGTTTTACACGAATGTCCATTTTTCAATTTAGATATATTTGATTTAGATGAAATAATGGTATCAATAAATTTACAAAAAAAAATAACAATTAATTAATTAATTATGTCAAAAAAAATATTTTTTCAATCGTCACTACCTAGAGCAGGTTCAACTCTTTTACAAAATGTTATGGGCCAAAATCCTGAATTTTATGTAACACCAACATCAGGTGTTTTAGAGTTATTTTATGGAGCAAGAGCTAATTATACAGCTTCTCCAGAATTTAAAGCACAAGATTCAGAAGTAATGAAATCAGGTTTCTTACATTTCTGTAGATATGGATTAGAAGGATTTTTCCATGGTGTTACTGATAAACCTTATGTTTTAGATAAAAGTAGAGGATGGGGTGTTCATTATGGATTTTTAAATTCATTTTATGGAGATCCTAAAATAATATGTATGGTTAGAGATTTAAGAGGTGTTTTTGCTTCAATGGAAAAAAACTTTAGAAAGTCTCAACATTTAAGTGATGATATTGTAAATCACTCAGAAATGACAGGAACAACAACAGAGAAAAGAATAGATGAATGGGCTAAATCACAACCAGTTGGTATGGCTATAGAAAGGCTACAAGAGGTATTCAAACAAGGAATAAACCAAAAAATGCTTTTTGTTAGATTTGAAGATTTAACTGAAAATCCAGAAAAGGAAATAAAAAGGATTTATGAATATTTAGGATTACCTTATTATGAAGGACATGATTATAAAAATGTTCAACAAATAACTCAAGAAGATGATTCTGTATATGGTGCTTATGGTGACCACACAATAAAACCAGAAATAAAACCACTTAAAAAAGATTTTAAAGAAATTTTAGGAGATGGTCCTTGTGATTGGATCAAAAATAACTACAAATGGTTTTATGATGTTTTTAAATATAATTAATATAATATGACATTACTTCCGAATAGAGATATAGACCTTAGAGATTTAGGTGGATTGGTATTTAATGAGAAATACCATTCCTACCATAACTCTGATGGTATAAAATATACTGGTGTTACAACTTTAATATCTAAATATAAAAGTCAAAAGTTCAACGCAGATAATACTTCTAAGTATAAAGCTATGAAGGACTACCTACCTAAAAAAATATTTGATAGAATAAAAGAAATGGCTGGTGGCTGGGAGAATGCTCATACTTATTATGAAAGAGTTTGTAATAAAGGTGATGAATATTCAATAAACTTAGAAAGAATTAAGAAAGAATATTTAGATAGTTGGAAAAATAAAACTATATCTGGTTCGGAAGAACATGATGATAGAGAAAGGAATATAATGGAAAATGGTTTTTATCATAATGGTACATTATATCCTTATTTGAATAAAAACATATTAGAAATAACCAAAGATGATGTTGGTGTTTGTACTGAAATTTTAGTTTGGAATCACAAGTTAAAATTAGCTGGTTTAGCCGATGTTGTTATATTTGATAAAGGTAAATTTTATATACTTGATTTTAAAACGAATCAAGAAATAAAAAGAACTGGATTTATGGGTAGAAAAATGTTATCACCTTTTGATAACTTACCTGAATGTGAATTTTCTATTTATTCTTTACAATTAAATACTTACGCTTATATGATATCAGATTTAAGTGGTAGTGAATATATAGATGCTAATTTAATAAGTACTAAATCTGAAGAATATGAAAGACCAGAAGATGTTTATATTGAGTGTTTAGATTTAAGAGAAGAAGTTAAAATAGAAATATTTAATGAATTGTTTTAAAAAAACCCTTATCTTTTGATAAGGGTTTTTGTTTTTTAATCAGCTAAGTTTTTAGAACGAAGTAAATCAACAATATCATCAGTTATTTCAAAGTTGGGTTTAACAAAAACCACTTCCATTTTACCAATTACTATATCAATATCTTTTCCTTCAATAAACTCATCTATCATAATAGAAAGTTCATCAAATGTTTTAGCGTTTAAAGAATCTTTCATTTCTTTAGCTAATCCTTTGAATTCTTCATCTAATGCAATAGCATTTTCTTGAAGTTCATTATATTTAATTTCTTTAGCTTGTTTGTCCTCACCAGGAACTTCTATTTTAGATGTTAAAGATTTAATAATCTCTTGCATTTCTTTTCTAATAGGTTCCAACTTTGTGATAAACTCATCTCTTTTAGTGTTTATTTCTTTAACACCATCTAAATAAGGTTTATATACTTTAGTTAGTTTTTCAAAATCTACAACATTTATGATCATAATAAAAAATTTTCTATTTTATATAATCGATGTAAAATAAAGTTTATGATTTAAGGAAATTAATAGCTGTTTTATATCTTTCTAATTGATTTAAATACTCATCTCTTGTTTCATTTATAGAATCTACTAATAAAAATTCAGTTCCTTTATAAACTTCAAGAAATATTCTTTTGATGTTTATTCTAGTAGCAAATTCAGAATTTAAATTAGTAGATTTACTATATTGATATTTTTGATAAAAATCAAAATCATCTATTTCTTTAATCTCACCTAATTTAACATTTGTTTCTGAATCAAATATTTCAAATCCTTGTTGGTATACTTTTTCTTTAAGGTATAAGGTACTTAATTTCTTTTGTACATTACTATTAGATTGAAAAAGTATTAAATCCCATGATGTTTCTTTAACATCTTGTACGTCTATAAAATTATCTAAACTTATTTTATAATAGTGATTTAAACAATCTTTAAATTGTGAATATTGTCCTTTATCAACTAACTCATCTATATATTTATGATATTCAAATAAATTAGATTTTCCTCTTAATGTGAGTTTTTCTAATTTTTTATAGATTTTCTTTAATTTTTCTTTATAAGTTTTCATTTAAAAATAATAAGATATTTAAAGTATATATTAAACTTTACATACTTTATAAAATATAAACATAAAAAATAACTAAATGGAGAGTTTTTTAAAGAAAGTAAAAGAATTTCATGAGACTTTTGATTTGCCTGTTTTATCCGAACCTACTATTCCAAATAAAGAAAGAACTGATTTAAGATTATCCTTATTAAAAGAAGAACTACAAGAATTAGAAGACGCTATTAATGACAATGATATGATTGAAGTGTTTGATGCTTTTAATGATATACTTTATATCTTAGGTGGTTCTATTTTAGAATTTGGAATGCAAAATGAATTTAAAGAAGGATTTGATGAAGTTCACAGGTCAAATATGTCTAAATCATGTTTAAGTTTAAAAGAAGCTTTGGCTACTATTAGTCATTATAAGAAAAAAGACAATGTTGAATCAAACTATTCTGAAAAACAAGATAAGTATATAGTTAAACGAAATGATGGTAAATTATTAAAATCTATTAATTATTCACCAGCTGATTTGAAAAAAATAATTGAAAAATAAAAAAATGGCAGTAAAATTAATTTTAACTCAAATAATGAAAGATGAATCACACGTTGCTAAACGTATGTTAGATTCTATAAAAAATATAGTTGATGGTATATGTGTTGTTGATACTGGATCAACTGATGATTCAATAGAAATTGTAGAAAATTGGGGTAAAGAAAATAATGTAGAAACTTATGTTATTAAAAGACCATTTGATAACTTTGAAAATTCTAGAAATTGTAGTTTTGAAAAAGCTAGAGAAAAGTTTTTACCAGAAACTGATGATGGTAATGTTTATTATAATTTTTGGTTAGATTTTGATGAACAATTAATTATTGATGAAACATTTGATAAACAATCTTTAGATAAAGATTTGTATATGTTTGATACTTATATCGGACAAATGAAATATACAAGAAATGAATTAGTTAGATTAGATATGGGATTCAGATTTTATGGACCTATACATGAATATATTATACCACCAGAAGATAAACCTAATGTAACTTCTGATGTATTAAAAGGAGTTAAAGTTGATGTTAAAACCGATGGAGCTTCTTGGCAAGAAAATGTTCAGATGAAATATATTTCACACGCACATGTTTTAGAAAAATATATTTCAGAAAATAGAAAAGACCCTAGATGGATATTTTACACAGCTCAATCTTACCATGATTCTTCTAACATTGATAATAAAGACGAAAGAGACGAAAGATTAAGAAGAGCTATTAGATACTATAAAGAAAGAGTAGAAAGACCAGATGGATTTGCAGAAGAAAGATTTTATTCACAATTAAGAATAGGTTCTATTATGAAAAGAATGGAAGAACCTTGGAATTTAACTTTACAAGCTCTTTTAAAAGCTTATTCTATTGAACCAACAAGAGGTGAATCTATTAAAGTAATTATTGATTATTATTTACAAATAGGTGAATGGGATTTAGCTTATATGTATGCTGACTTTGGTTTAAGAAACTTCCATAATAAAAATCCATATCCAAATAAACTATTGTTTATTGATAACAATTTGTATGTTTGGAAATTTTTAGAAGTTTATTCAGCGGCTTGTTATTATACTGGTAGAAAAGAAGAAGCTAAAAAAGCTTATATTGAAATGTTGAATTTAAGTAAGACTGAACCTGGAAGTTTTAATCAAGAAGATTTAAATAAAATAGAAACAAATAAAAAGTTTTTCCTAAATTAATATGTATAAATTACTCAAATTATCAAAAATAACATTAGTATTAAATTTCTTTTTATACTTTGCTTATAATAGTTACTTTGGTTGGAATGAAACTCCGATAAGTAATAATGAAATTTTATTAAATAGTGTTTTTAGAATAAACCTTTATATAGCTTGTATTATGTATATACTACCTCTTTTTTCTATGTATGAGGGGTTTGTACAACTAATCGAGAAAACTAAAAATATAGAGAAAACTAAAAACACCAATTCTAATTAAACTAATTTTTATTAGTTATTTTAAATAAATAATTGTAAATTTGTTAGACAAATTATAAAATGAATAAAATATTTCATATTCCACATAGTTCAACATATATTCCAAAAGAATATATTAGTGATTATTTAGTAAATTTAGATTATTTAAATTTATCGGTTAATATTATATGTGATAATGATTTAGATAAAATGGTTGAACATTTTAAACCAAATTCTATTGTATTTCCTTATTCTAGATTATTCTGTGATGTCGAAAGGTTTGATTCTGATGATGAGATAATGAACTCTATTGGTATGGGTGTTCTTTATACACATAATCATGAATTAGTTGAAATACGAAAAAATCCAAATAAAGATATTAAAAGATACTATAAAGAACACCATAGATTATTCAATCATAAAGTTTCTGAACTTTTAGAATCAAATAATGATGTTATTATATTAGACTTACACTCTTATTCAAAATATCCACTTCCTTATGAGTTGAATTCTAATCAACAAAGACCAGATATATGTATTGGATTAAATTCTAATTACAATAAATCATTTGTGGATAAGGTATTAAATTTAATTAAAAAGTTTGAATACTCAGTTGGCATAAACGAACCTTTCTCAGGGTCTATAATACCTAATGATTTTTTCTCTGATAAAAGAGTTACTAGTGTAATGATTGAAATAAGAAAAGATATTTATTCCACACCAGAAGGATTTGATAAGATTTCTAACTTTTTGGAAAAAATATATAGTATGTGAAAACTTTAAAAACATTTGAACAGTATGTAACAAATATTGAATCTGATAGAAAAATTAATTCTTATACAATTGTTAAAAATTTAGAAGATTCTATTAATATTAAAATTTACGAGAAGATATTGTTAAATGATTTACTTATGATAGATGTTGTCAAAGACAATATAAATGAGTCTAAAGATTTAATTGTAGATTTAATAAAAGGCGGACAATTTATAAATAACCCAACTGAGTTTTATGTATCTTTCAATAAATCTGATAAAATTTCATATCTAACACCATATACAATAGATGAAATAAAAGAATTTAATTGTTATAAATTAAAAAATTATAATATTGGATTCGCGGTAAAACCGAGTGGTGAAATTGTATTAGTTCATAATAATGAATCCGTTGGTGGTATAGGTGAAATATTAATAAAAAAATCTGTAGAATTTGGTGGAAATTGTTTAGACCACTTTGATGGGTACCTAACTGGATTTTATAAAAAATGTGGATTTAAATTAAATTCAAATGATATATTTAATGATGTCTTTGCTCCAGAAGGATGGAAACATCAAAGTATTAACGTATGGGATGAAAAAGTTTCTATATATCCAACTGAGTTAAAAGCATCTACTAGTGAAATTAAAAAAGCAGAGTTAAGATACGAATCTGGTAAACCAGATATAGTTTATAGGAAAATATAAAGTTAGTAGATATTTCTTTACTTTTCTATTAAAAATTGATCATCTTTATTTAAATCTTTGGCTTTAACTTCTATAACTTCACCATCTCTTACTACAATTAACTTATGGTCTTCTGAACATATTATTTCATCACCATTTACAGATATCTTAATATGAGTAGATATTTCTTTACCGATGATATTATTTATCTTTTTATACTCACCTGTATGTGTTAACATTTCATCAGTATAATCAACATCAGATATCTTTTTATTACCATTTTTAGTGACTACCATTGTATCTTCTTCTAAACAATCAGCATCAGTATAGATTAATATTCTACCATACCTTAAATCCTTTAAGTCTATCTCTGATCCAATACTAATACCCATAGCAGCCATTAAATTAACGGCTTCTTTATTTTCTGTTAATTTTCTAGTAGTAATTTCAGAAACATTTATAAATTTACCTTTTAAAGCAAAAGAACCCATAGTATTTGGATCTCTATATTTTCTAAAAGCCGAAGAAGCTGAATCACCTTCAAATATACTTAACGAACATTTCCATCTTTCTTTTCCTTTAGCGTCAATTAGTTTATCTACTTTTATTCTAGATAATTTTCTTTTTAAATCTCTTTGTAATTTACTTTCATCTGCTATTTTCTTTCTTTCAATCCAATCTAATACAGATTCAATTATTTCTGACTTTAAAATTGATTTAATTAATTTATCACTAACTTTAAATTCAAATCCAAATTCTTTTATTTCTGTTATTAACTTTTCTTTTGTTTGTGATGAAAAAGATGGATTTACTACGGTTGAGTTTATAAATAAAAATATATAATTTTTCAAATCATTAGGTCTAATATCTACTTTATGTTTTTTCTTAAAGAAATCTCTTAATTTATAAATTATTTGATTAGTTATGTAATCAAGATGTGTTCCACCAACATAAGTTTCAGTAGAGTTAGCAAAACTAACTTGTTGAAATCCATTAGTAGAATGTGCCACACCTATTGTCCATTTTTTATCTTTGGATGATTCTGAGAAAAATTCACTTTTATATAATTTAATATAATCATCAAATGATTTAAAGTTAATTAACTTTTTATTGAAATAAATTTTAAGTGTATGATTACAAGCCGATATATCATAAACTCTTTTTTTAATCATTTCATAATTATCACGATCTAAATTATCTAATCCAAATTTTTCATAATCTGGTGTAAATGATATTTCGGTATGTTTTGTTTTAGATTTAGTTATTGATGGTTTATTTCTTTTTCTCATATTATCTGAGAATGTTTGAACAAATTTATTAGTTCCATCACAAGTAGATACTTTAAACTTAGATGAATAAATATTAGCTAAAACAGAACCAACTCCATTTGTTCCAGCTCCTTCTCTTGATTCACTATCATCAAAATTAGAACCTGATTTTAAATTAGAAAATATCATTTCAGGAACCCATTCATTATACTTAGGATGTTTTTCTACTGGAATACCACCATTATCATATACTGATATATTACCATCTTGGATATCAACTTTAATAATGTTTAACTTAGAACCTTCTCTTTTACTTTCGTCAATTGAGTTCATTATAATTTCATCAAACAACTTTAATAATCCAGGATTAAATGTGATTTCTTCTTTAAGAATCTTATCATCATTTATTATGTGTTTCATAGATGTATTAGGTTTAACCGAACCGATATACATACCAGGTCTCAATAGAACATGTTCTATGTCAGTTAATTTTACAAACCTATCTTCTATCTTTTTAGCCATAATGATTGCTTTCTGTTTTATGTTTGAATTTCAAACTAAGTATGAATTTTATTATATATATCAAAAAAGTTTACTTAAATGTCAATAGTTGAAAAATCAATAACAGATTTTCTGTCAAATGAATATAAAGAATTTGCTATGTATTCTATTGAAGGTAGAGCTATACCTTCTGTTATAGATAGTTTCAAAGTATCTCAACGTAAGATTATACACATATCAAATAAAATTTGGAAAACAGGTAAAGAAAAAACAATTAAAGTCTTTCAGTTGTGTGGTAAGGTGAGTTCTGATGCGTTTTATCATCATGGTGATGCTAGTTTATCAAATGCTATTGTAGTTATTGCACAAAGGTTTAAAAACAACGCACCACTTTTAGAAGAAGATGGTCAATTTGGATCACTTAGAACACCACAAGCAGGAGCACCAAGATATATTGGAACTAAGTTATCTGATAATTTTAGATTATCTTATAAAGATTTTGACCTTTTAACTTATAAAGAAGAAGAAGGTGAAATTATTGAACCAGAATTTTTCTTACCTATAATACCAATGATTTTAATAAATGGTTCTTCAGGTATAGCTGTTGGGTTTTCATCAAATATATTAAATCGTGATGTAAAAGAAGTTATTAAATCGGTTGTTGATGTTTTAAATGGTAAGAAAATTAAAGAACTAAAACCTTATTCTCCTTATTTTAAAGGTGAATGTGTTCAAGATGAGAATAATAACAAAAGGTGGATTAGTAGAGGTATTTACACTAAACAAGGTTCTACTTCAATTAGAATAACTGAACTACCTATGTCTATTACTTATGAAAAATATGAAGTTATTTTAGATAAATTAGTAGAAGATAGAGAAATATTATCTTATGTAGATAATTGTAAAGATAACATTGATTATACTATTAAATTTAGAAGAGGTGTTTTAGAAACTTTAACAGAATCTCAGATAACAAAAATGTTTAAGTTAGAAGAATATAATACTGAGATATTCACAACATTAGATGAAAATAATAAATTAAAAATATTTGAATCTACGGTAGAAATAATTGAGTATTTTGTTAATTTTAGATTAAAGTATTACCACAAAAGAAAAGAACTATTGTTATCTAAAATAAAAAGTGAATTAAAGATATTATCAAATCGTGGTAGATTTATAAAGTATATCTTAGATGATAAGTTAAAAGTTAATAATGTTAAAAAAGATGTTATTATAAGTAATGTGGAAAAGTTAGGATTAGATAAAAATAATGGTGGATATGATTATTTATTAAAAATGCCTATTTATTCATTAACTAATGAACTTTATGAAAAACTTAAACAAGATTTCACATATAAAAGAGAAGAACAAAAAAGAATATCTGATATAGATCCAAAGGATATGTATTTAGAAGATTTAAAAGAAATAAAAAATAATTTTAAGTATGAATAATGTAGAAAATGTTTATTTTAAAGAAAGAGATTTCACTGAAGTTTGTAAAAAAGGATTTATTAATAATGATCCAGTTTCTAAATTACAAATGATAGATTTTATAAAAAATGGTTTTACTATTAGACATATAAATAATAAAGATTATAAAATAATAATGCCTAACTTAGAATTTGAACTTTTAAAAGGTATTGTTCAAAGATCACCATTATATTCGGATATTGAATTGGAAGAACCTAGACGTTAGATATTAAAAAGTTAAAGTTTTTAGGTAATTCAAATTTGTATTTAGCACTTAGCTTTCCACTCATTTCATTACCTGAGAACTTAACTTCTATATTTAAGTTAATTAATTCTTTATCGTTTATTAACAATCTAATTTTAAAAGGTAAGAAATCATTATCATTATTTTCAAAGTTAACATGGTAGTCAAATTCTACAGATAAATCATCATAATTATCTCTAAAGAAATTTCTACTTGGTATTGTTTCAAAATTTTCACCGTTTGATGAAACGTAATAAACATCTTTTTCATCAGAACCTAATTTATCTACTATATTTTTAATTAATTTCATTTTAATATCACCTTCAGCTAATTTAAATCCATTTTCTAATTTAGTTATTTTATTAGAAGGATTAGATTTTATAGAAGTAGTTAAAATATTTTCAAGTATCTTAGAATTTAGTATAATGTTTTTAATATCATTCCATTCATTTTCAACTCTTTCACCATCCAATAAACAAACATCTTTATTTTTCCAAATATTTGTTAATAAATCATGAAGTGTTTTAATGTTTTTATCGAACTCTTGAATAAATTCACCTAAGTGTTTAAACTTATCATCGCTATGAATTATTTTAAAGTAATTAAAATAATCTAAAGATTTTATATCATCTGTTAATATAAATTTATTTATATGTGATTGTATATGTTCTTTTGAATTTTCAAAAATTAAATTAACCCAATTACTTGATAATAAATTCCAAAGTTCATAATAATTTCCTTTGAATAATTCATCTGTTTTATCACCTATTAAATCATCAGCTAACTTGTTAAAGCTAGAAGATTTTGATGTT
>CERI01090977.1_pt1 | contig 14315 bp, 20 predicted proteins | sample 350261 | NCBI WGS metagenome assembly CERI01 (sample SAMEA2620979, study PRJEB7988) | marine metagenome | isolation source: saline water (ENVO:00002010), including
TTTCATAGAATTATTAGTGGAATTGAAGGAAGTATTAGTGTAAATTTTGCTTCAAGAACAAAAGATTTTGACCTTAAAAATAATTTTAATATTTATCAATTATGCACAGAAACTGGTGATCATGTTTTATTAAAAGATGGATTTGAAGATCAACCTGATTTAACTTATAAATATCCTACTGATGATATTAAAGTTTTATTTAAAGAAAGTTAAAATATATTTGATATAGTATATTTATAAAATGAAATATACTATATCAAATGAATCATTTTTATTACATAATGAAACAAGAATTATGTTAATGAATTATAAACAAAAAAAAATTATTCATGATGTTATAAAAAAAATTAATTTTCCTGAAACACCAAATGATGATTCTAATAATGAATTCTTTATTAAAATAAATCCTAATATTTCTATTTGGAAAAAAATTATTAATATAATTTGTTTTAATTAATATTTTACATATTATTAAGTAACTCAACTTCTTGATTTAATTTATTAATAATAATAGTTAATTTTGCAGATATCAAAGAATCTCCAATATATGTATTTTTTAAATGATGTAATCCTGGTAAAGCGGCTTCTATACTTGTTTGTAATATTTTTCCACTATTAACATGCTTTCCTTCTAATAAAAATTTATTTACATTTGTAATTTTTAATACTAATTCTTCTAGATATTCTGTTGTATTTTCTCTATTATATCCATTATACCATCTGGTAATTGGTGATATAGTATAGTATCTATCTACAAATAATTTTTTTGTTGCATCAGTTACTATTAATGCTAATTTATCATTTTCTTTAATTAATTTAATAATTTCTAAATCCAAAATTATATTTGAAATTTCTATCATTCTTATATTTTATTTATTTATATTTTTTTAAGTTAAATTTGAAAATACTTCATTTGTAATTTGTGTACATCTTACAAAAGTACAACATTTATGAAAATCTTTAATCTTATTTGCACCAACATAAGTATGCGCACTTCTAATTCCTCCTAGAATTTCTTTAATTGTTTCTTTTACCGGACCTTTATATTTAAGTTTTACCATTTTTCCTTCTGCTGCTCTATAATTTGCTACATTTCCATAATGTTTATTTTGTGCATCACGACTAGACATACCATAAAATACTTTATATCTTTCATTACCTTCTTGTATAATTTCTCCACCGCATTCATCATGACCTGCTAACATCGCTCCTAACATAACAAAATCGGCACCTGCACCAAATGCTTTTGCTACATCACCTGGAGTCTTACAACCTCCATCTGCAATTATATGACCATTTAAACCATGAGCAGCATCAGCACATTCAGCAATTGCGGAAAGTTGGGGATATCCTACTCCTGTCATTTTTCTAGTTGTACATACTGCTCCTGGTCCAATACCAATTTTAACTATATCCGCTCCTGCTAAAATTAAAGCTTCGGTCATTTCTTTTGTTGCTACATTACCTGCAATAATAATTTTATTTGGAAATTTTGTTCTTAAATCTTTAACAAAATTTAAAAAACTTTCACGATATCCATTTGCTACATCTACCATTAAAAATTTATATCTATCATATAAATTTGGAGTAAATAAATATTCTGGTATTTTACTTTCTCCAATTGTAACAATTGAATTTGCAAAATTCATTTCTAACATATCTGATTCATTATAAAACTTATGTAGTCCTGTCAATATATCAAACTGATTTAATGCTTCAGCCATTTTTGTTGTACCAATTGTATCCATATTTGCTGCAATTATTGGAACACCTTCCCATCTTAATGTAGAATGTTTAAATTTAAAAGATCTATGTAAAGATACTTCTGACCTTGATTTAAGATTACTTCTTTTTGGAATAATCATTACATCATCAAATGCTAATTTAACTTCATTTTCAATTTTCATATATTAAATGTTAAATATTAACCTTTAAACATTTTTAATAAAAATATAACCAAAATTCATTATAAAATATATTTAAATATATGTATATGTATTTATATATTTATATTTGATGAAACAATATTTCCCTTCATTAACTAATAATAAAGAATTCATATTTTGTGAAAATGCTGGAGGTAGTCAAATACCAAAACATGTTATTAATAGATTAAAATTTTTTTTAGAAAATTACTATCTTCAACCTGGAAATAATAATATTTTATCTAATAACTTATCTCGTAACCTAGAAGAAATTAATAATATAACTGATATTATTTTAAATAATAAAAAAGGAAAAATTATTTATGGTAATTCTTGTAGCCAACTTAGTGTAAATTTAGCAAATAGTCTTATACCTATACTATGTGAAAATAAAGAAGCTAATTTAATAATTACTGATTTAAATCATGAAGCATGTGTTTCTCCTTTTGAGAGAATATTTAAAAATAATAATTTAAATGTAATTACTCAAAGCTTAAATAATTTTAATTTAGATTATAAAGAATTAATTGATAAAGTTGACCATAATACAAAATTAGTAATACTACCTCATGCAAGTAATATATTAGGTAATATATTAGATATTGAATATCTAAATAAAAAAATTAAAGAAAAAAATAAAAATACAAAAATATTAGTTGATGGTGTAGCTTATATGCCTCATGAATTAATTGATGTAGATAAATTAGATATAGACTACTATGTAGTATCATTTTATAAATTTTGTGGTTTAAGAATTTCAGCACTTTATATAAAAGATAAAAATTTAACAAATATTACAAACCAGAATCATTATTTTTTAAATGATAGTAATGAAAAAAAATTACAAATTGGTGGTATAAATTTTGAAAATGCAATTAGTATTCTAGGAATAAAAGATTATTTATTAGATATAAAAAATGCAAATAACTTTACTAGAAAATATTATGAACAAATTATAGAATCTTTTAAAAATCATGAACAATTATTAATAGATAAGTTTTATAAAAATCTAGAAAAAAATAATGAAATTAAAATTATAGAATCCAAAAATTTAAAAAAAATACCTATATTTTCTCTCCAATTTAAAAATTATAATTCTTTAAATATATCTTTAATTTTAAATGAATTAAATATTTTATGTAAAAGTAGTACTTTTTATTGTGACCGATTTTTTGATAAATATAATTTTGATAAAAATGAAGGTTTATTAAGAATTTCTTTAATGCACTATAATACTCTTCAAGAAGTTGATATAATAACTAACTATTTAAATATGTTTCAAAAGAGAGAATTATCTATAATCTTTCAGAATATTTATTTTTATAACTCACCTGATTCTTATTTAAAAGAATGTTTTAATTTTATTCAAAAAGATAATTATTATAATAATTCAAGAAATCGGGCATTTTCTATGCTTAAAATCAACGATAATATAGAAATTATTGGTAATCTAAACTTTTATCAATCTGAAATTTATAATAATTTTAATGGTAATAAAATGAGAGAATATCCAAATATTGATGAAAATATATTAAGTGATAAATTATTTATTGAAATATTAAAAAATTTTAATTTTATAGTTAAAGAACAATATGGAGAGAATAACAAATATATTCAAATTCATAAAATAAGAGTTTATGCTAATAAAGATTCTACTAATTTAGTTCCAGAAGGAATTCATCAAGACGGATATAATATGATTGCAATTTATTGTGTAGCAAGAGTTAATATAAAAGGAGGATGTAGTATAATATATGATGAAAATAAAAAAATTATTTATGAAAAAGAATTAGCTGAAGGAGAGATGATAGTTATTAATGATAACAAATATTTTCATAATGTAACTAATATAGAATTATTAGATAAAGAAAAAATTGGATATAGAGATATTATAGTATTAACTACAATTTCATAATTCCATATCTTCTAATTGGTCCATTACTAATTCTCTATATACTCTATAAGCGATATCTATTAAGCCTTTAGATATTATTTTCTCATATTCTTTAATTAATTTATGGATTTCTTTAGGACTCTGGTTTTCAATTGCTAAATCTATTTTATATAAAAATAAATCTTCTACACTATCGTTGTCCATTTTTATTATGTTTAATAAATATATTTTTTTTTCAATTTTTACACCTTTGAACATTTAAAATCACGATTTTTTTATAAAATTGATTTAGATATTGGCATTATTAATATAGTATAATAATGCCTTTCGGTGTTTTACCAACAAAAGTATATTTGGCGGTCCCTTTTTCTGAAAAAGAAGATGCTAAACAACTAGGAGCAAAATTTGATGGGGATATAAAAAAATGGTATATTATGAGTAATCATTCTAATTTAGATGAATTACAAGAAAAATGGAAAATTAATACAGAACCTGTTATTTTAACAGGTGAGGACAGAAGTTATGGAGGAAATGATCTATTTATAGATTTAGTACCAAAAACATGTTGGTTTATAAATGCTCGTTCTTGTACTGATAGTAGGGATTGGGATAGATTAAGAGATCATGTATATAGTAGGGTAAATAATACTTGTGAATGTTGCCATAATAAAACTAATGATATTGAAGCTCATGAAAGATGGCACTATGATGATGATACAAAAACTCAAACATTAGTTAGATTAGTAGCATTATGTAAAATGTGTCATACAACAACACATATTGGTCTGGCAGTAATTAATGGTAAGGGTCCAGAGGCATTTGAACATTTAAAAAAAGTAAGAAATTTTACACATGAAGAAGCGATAGAACACGAGATTCAAGCTTTTAAATTATGGCTAGAAAGAAATGAGAGCAAATGGAAGTTAGATTTATCTTTACTCACAAATAATAATATTAAATTAAGTAAAAATCTTTCTTCAAAAGAAAGAGTAGATATAGTAAAGAAAACATTATCCGCGTTTTAAATATTCAAAGGTGTAAAATATCATTTTTATATAATTAATTAAGATATAAAACCAAACTTTCCAAAATGGAAACATTTTAACCATAAATGTATCTATTTCTTTATAACCTCTTTTTTCATAATATCCTTTAACTCCTTCTCCACTAATTACAACAATTCCATATAAACCTGCTTTCATCGTTTGAAATTCGGCTCTTTGTAATAAACCTTGACCTATACCTTTATGTTGACAGACATTACCTTCTGTATTAACTGCTGTATTATCACCATAAACATGTAATTCTCTAATTAAACCTTTATTTTTTAATATATCTAATTCTGTTAAATTATTTTTATCTACAATTCTTAATCTAATAAATCCAAATAAAGCTCTTTTATCTAAACTCACATATTCAATATGATAATTATTACCATTATTTGAATAATAATAATTAGTATTATAAAATGCTGGCTTTTTATAATATTCACTATGTCTTCCAATCTCTCTTGATCTAATATCCATACTTATAATACCTTCTTTATCTAATTGGTCATCAATCATCTGTCTTAAATTTGCATTTGTATTTCCACAATGAATATAATTAATAGGAATATCTCTAACAACTCTAGGAAGACGACACCATGAAGGACATTTTTCCATACTATATCTTACAACATCAATTAAATCTTTTGGATTATTATCAAAGTATGGTGTATATTTTCCTTGGTCATACCATTTTTTTGTAATTGTCCAAGGAACAATTTCATGTGGATAAACTTTCATTTGATCTGGACAAACAATACTATAAACATAATCAAACATATCTTTATCAATTTGGGGAGTAGCACCAGGTAAATCAGGCATAATATGAATATCAACTTTAAAACAATTGTCATATAAATATTGCATTGCCCATAGTAATTGTTCAACAGTATGTCCTCTATTAATTTTTTTTAAAATAGAGTTATCTATATGTTGAGCTCCTAATTGAATTCTAGTAATACCCCATTTACGATAACATTCTAGCCATTCTTTATTTAATGTATCTGGACGAGTTTCAATACAAATTCCAATAATATGAATTTCAGCTGTTTTATTTATTTTAATTTCTTCTTGGATAGAAAGTGGTTCTCTGAGAGATTTTAAAAGATTAAAATCAAAATCATAATTACAATCATCATAATTAGGAAATATTTTTCTTAGACTCCAATAAATATTTGCAGCATAAAATATATCACGATAATATCTCTCTAAATATAATTTAGGATAAGAATTATGAGTGCCACCTTCAATAATAATTTCTAATTTATCTACAATATGACCCATCGAAAAATAACTATCCATTCTTGAAAACATTTGTCCAATTGCTTCAAATTTTTGTTCATTTGCTCTTTGAACGGCTGGTTCTAAAAATAAATAACTTCTTGGCTGTGCTTGCCATTTATTTCCTTCATGAGCAGGTTCATTTGGACAATAATAACAATTCCATTCACAACTAAATTTCTGTTTATCTGGAAAAGGAGAAGTTAAAACAGTAATACTTGTAATACCAGATACATTTCTAAAAGGTTTCTTTCTTAAAAGAAGTTTTAAAATTTGAATATATTTTTTTAAATCTGGAGAGATTTCATTAATATCTATTTTATTTTTTAATACATATAATATTGTAGATTTTCTACAAGATAATACTGATTTACTTTTTGTAGTTTTAACGTCTTTTTGATTACCTTTTTTATTTAATAAACTTTGTTTTCTTAATTCTTTTGTAAATTGGTCTTTAAAAAGATTATATAATTTATTATTATTTTCTAGTGAAGTGAGAGAATTATTATCATCTATCCAACCTAGCAAATTATTTATAACTTTTTTATATAATTCAATATTATCATTTATTTGTGTATTATTAAAATTATTAAAATTTTCTTCACCATTTTTCTTTTTTGTTTTCAAAAAGTCTTCAATATCAGTCATAATTGATAATTATTTACATTTTTTATTTTATAAATAATTATCAATTTTTAAAATAATTTTTTATTTCATTATTAATAATAAATATATCTATATTATTTATTAGTTTTACATAACATCTTAATGTAAATAATATATCTACAAAGGCATCATGAAATCCTTTATTTTTTTCTTGAAAAAGATATTCTACTAATTCTTCTAATTTTGGATATTTATAATTATTATTATAATTATTATTATTTTTAAAGGGTAATTTACATATATTTTTTGAATTTAACATTGTACAATATTCTCTCTTATTAAAATTAATAGAAATATTATTTCTAATACACTCTACCATTATAACATCTTTATCAAATTTAATATTATGACCAATTATAAGATCACTTTTTTCTAATGATTTTTTAAAAAGATTTAATATATCTTTTATATTTTCGCCATTTTTATTACAAATTTCTCTAGTAATATTATGAATTTTAATACTATTTTCATCAATATTCACATTATCAGAAACACTAATTAATTTATTATATTTTTCAATAATTAAATTTTGTTCTATATCGAATAAAATCCATGCAAATTGTAAAATAAAAGGCCAATTTTCTGTATCGCTAATCAGTTGTTTTCTATATTTTGGAAGTCCGGATGTTTCAGTATCAAATACTAAAATATACATTTATTAAAAATCATAAAATATATTTATATCTATTTCTATATTAAATTAAAATTTAAAAATATTTTTATACATTTTTTCATGATAAATTCGAAATAAAGATATAGCTAATATTACAAAAATAGTTATAGTACCATTCATAGTACGTTTTACATTTGGATAGAAAAAACATACTTTAAAAATCTCTCTTGTTATAAAAGCAATAAATAAAATAAAAATAATAAATAATAAATATATATTTTTTAAAAATAAACTACCTCCTATAATTAATAATAAATATACATTATGTAAAAAATTTAATAATTCTGTTTTATTAATTAATAATATAAATATTAGAGAGATTTCTGTAAAAAGAGATAATAATAAAAAAATATAACTTATTATATCATTAGTTTTTAAAAAAAGATATATATTAATAATAAAAACTATTATTGTAAAAAATAAAAAATAATTATTAAATTCATTATGGTTTTTATTTTTCAAAATAGATTTTTTTTTACTTTTCATTATATATTTTAAAAAGAAATAAATAATATTTATTAATATAAATAATATGATTAACATATTAATTTTAACATTTTCATTTTTAACACACTCATTTAAATTAGCATCGGATAAAAATATGTATTTAAAAGGTAAAGGTCCTCCATTATTATTTTCTACTGGATTATTTGGTGGAATGCCTAATTTTATTTATAGTAATTTACAAAACCAATTATCAAAAAATTTTACTCTTATTTTAAATAAAGATTATAAACCATTTATGATTGATGATATTGAAGAAATTGCAGAAGAATTAGAGGTAGATAAATTAGCTTTATTTGCACATTCTTCTACTGATGCTAGAATTTTAGAGTCAAATGTTTTTAATAAAATGGTTCTATGTGATCCAATAATATTACCAAATATTAATTTTGATGGATTAACAACAAAAAAAATTAAATCAACTGCTGAAATTTTAATAATCAAAGCAGAAAAACTTTATCGCTCTGATAGAAAACTACCTGATTATCAAAATCCAATATTTGATAAAAATAAAATTTATAAAGAAATGATTTATAAAGATGTAGGTCATCCTGACTTATTAGATAATTACTGGGCGAATCTAGCATTAAATACTCAATTATGGCGAGGAATTAAACCAGATAAAAATATTATTAAATTTAAAGATTGGAAAATTAATAAAAATACAAATTATAAAAAACAAATTGAAAATAAAAGAAAAGAATATAGAAATTTTATAAAAGAAGAAGCCACTAATTTTATTTTAACATAAAATATTTAATTTATTTTATAAACATTATATATATTTATGGCAAAGTGGGTTATGTATTTAATAATAGCAATAGTTATAATGATGATGATGTAATTATTATATAATAATATATAATATTATATAATAATTACATAATATTATATAATATTATATATTATTATATATTATTATGATAGTTTTAATCCAATTTATGTTATTAATTATTATATTTTCTATTTTATATACTTTATTTATAGTTATAAAAAAAAATAAAGAAAATAAAGAAAATAAAAAAAATAAAAAAAATAAAGAAAATTAAAGAAAATTAAAGAAAATTAAAGAAAATAATAACTATATCATATAAATAAATTTATTTTGAAAAATTATTGATCATCTTTTATATTTATACTTTCTGGAAATTCATTATTTTCAAAAATTATTTTATTTATTCCAAAGGTTTTACGATGCCAACATGTTGAACCATATTTATTTATTCCATCTAAATGATCTTTAGTACCATAACCTTTATTTTTTGATATATTATAATATACATTTAATTTAGGATTTTCATTACACAATTTTTCAATATATTCATCTCTAGCTACTTTAGCCAAAATTGAAGCTGCAGCAATTGAACAATATTTATTATCTCCACCTTCAATACAAGTGTATTGTATAGTAGATAACATTTCATGTTTATTAATTATATTATAAGGTATAAAATCATTACCATCAATTAATAAATAATAATTATTTTCTTTATTAATTAACTTATCTAAAGAAATATGCATCGCTTTTAATGTAGCGACCCTTATATTAATATTATCAATTGTCTTTTCATCATTCCAACTAATAGAATAATTAACACAATTATTTTTAATATATTCACTAACTTCTTTAATCTTTTTTACTGAAGTAAATTTTTTACTATCTTTTAATAATGAATAATTAAAACTACTAGAATTAAATGGCAATATAACTGCAGCTACATAAACTCTACCAAACATTGGACCTCTACCAACTTCATCAATACCAATTTCAATTAGATCTTCCTTATTATTATATGATTTATTAAGAGTAATTACCTTTTTCATTATTTTTTCTTTAGCCATTTTTATATTTATTTTATTGATTTTTTATTTTCAATATTAATTTAAAAGATAAAAAGAAACTTTTTTCGTTACATTTAATATATATGAAACTTAATACAAAATCTAAAAATTTATATTTTATACTTTTATTGATCGCAATAATTATTTTTGCTTGTATTAGTTATAAAAAAAACATATCTTTAGAAGGCTTTGAAGATGCCCATAATGCTCAAGAAAAATTTGACAAAAGTTGTATTGAATCATGTGAAAATGAAGCAAAAATAAATGGTGTTTCTCATTCTAATGAAAAATGTAAAACAACTTGCGATAAAATAACAAAACAATGTCATTATAAAGCATTTAATTCACCTGAATGGTGGCATTGTTTAAAAAATATTAATCCTAATGTAACAATTCCTAACCATATTCAAGATCAGCATAATGAAAAACATCAAGTAGATCATAATAGTATTAATAATAGTCATTATGACAATAATATGGAAAAATATTTAAATAGTATATCAAACTCCAAGAATGATCATGAAATTGATGAACTTAAAAAAGAAAATAAAAGATTGAAATCATTAGAAAAACAACTTCATAAAGATATTAAAAATATAAATACATTTAATAAACATTCGTCCGGTGAAATTGGAAAAAATCAAATACCATTTGGTGAAGAAGATTTATATGTTCTTAAATCAGAAATTGTCCCTCCAGTATGCCCAGCATGTCCTACTCTAAATTGTGGAAATTGTAAGACTAAATGTCCACCATGTCCATCATGTGCTCGTTGTCCAGAACCAGCATTTAAATGTGAAAAAGTCCCTAATTATAAAGCTGGACGTACTAACAAATATTTACCAGTTCCTTGGATTGGAGAATCATCTAACTATGAAACACAAAATGACGTACCGATGCCACGATTAAATGATTTTAGTCAATTTTAAAATTCCATGATAAATAATATCTTTTATCGAATTTATGTAATTCATTAAATGTTATTTCATTAATAACCTTATTATTTTTATGATAATTATATAAATCTAATAACATATCTTCACTTTTAACTAATAATTGATCAATTGCATATGGATTATGAGCAATTCTATAAATATCTAACGTATTATTATTTATCTTTCCTGCTAATAAATAAATTACTTGTCTATTGTTTTTATGTGAATGTGGTATCCAAGAAAAATAAACTGTATTAATATTTTGTTTATTTAATGATGCAAATACTTTAAATTCATAAAGTGATTTTGATAATTCATTTTCTAATAATTCTTCTGTATTTAAACCTGAAGTATCAATTAAATTTTGAATTTTTTTTGCTCTAGATATAATTGTTGCATTTAACCAATTATTAATTATTATAGCGGTTTGTGTATATGGCAATATAGTTATACATTCATCAAATCCTTTACTTTTTTCATAATACATATTTATATTTAATCTTGAATTTATATTTTTTTTTATATTTATTGATGAAATAGAAAAAGGAGTCGTTCTTGGTATTACTAGTATTAAAAATATCGCATTAAAGAATCTCATCTATATTTAAATATAATATTATTTTAATATAGATTTCAAATATTATATAATTTAATTTATATTAATATTTTCGAATGATTGTAATATATCACTTCTATCAAATTTATTTAATCTAATCGAATCTACCAAATCTTGTAATGTTCCTTTACCAAAATCATTATCAAAATCTATACTAGTTATTTTATTATCTTTATATATACTATTTAAAAATATAGAACTTTCAATTAATATTTTAATAAATCTCTCATCAAATATTTTTTTATTATTTGGATAATAAGCTTGAAATACTAAAACTATTAGTTCTTCACGTAATTCTTTCGTAAAATCAGTTATAAAAACATATTCCATTATAGTATATTCTAATACTATTTTGTTACTTTTATTAGTATTTTAATATATTAAAAATAATCAATTTTTTTTTATTTTAATTAATATTATATATAAAAGAAATAATCCATAAAAATTTTTAGATATTATATCTAATATATTATACATTATATTTTTTGGTATAACCGAATACATCGCAGCTACTCCATATAATGCCCAGACTATTAGAATAAAATAAAATAAATTTTTGGAAATATCACTTGTTTTTCCAAATATATCCCAAATTTTATAAAAAGATAAACCAAAAAATATAAATCCTATCGGAATTGATATTATCTTATTTAATACATTAATCTCTCCTAAATAACCAAATATTAACATACCCATATTCAATAACATAATTGCTAAAATCTCTCTTGAATATTCTTTATTAACTGACTCCATAGTTACTGTCTTATCTTTATTCTTAGGATTATTATATTCCATAAACAAAATTGTTGAATATAACATAATTGGTGTTGTTATTACCCAATCAAAATATCTTTGCGATGTAATTACATCACTATTTAATGTTTTTATAAATTTAAGTAAATAAATATAAAATATAAATTCAATAAATTGAACAATTGTTTCAATAAATAATATATTATTTAAAATTTCATCTTTTGGGGCTAATTTTATAAATAATCCAAAAATACCAATTATACCAGTTATTAACTGAATATATAAAGAATAACTTACTGATTTTTCTAATAAATGTTTTTGATTTAACATTTATTATATATTTTTATTAAAAAGTGGAGAGAATGTTAATTTATATAATAGATTAAAAGTTATATAATCATTAAATGATGAACGAAATATTTCTAAGAAAAAACATAATTTAATATTAACTGAATTTTTTTTTATTTTGGGAAATGCTATTAATATTATATGTTTTTTTAGTATTATTCCATAAAAATTTGCTATTAATGTTGAAAAAAAACCTAAATATACATTCTTTAACATTGCAAAATTATACAATAATATTGTCATCGATATCTGTCTTATACAACCTAATATTAATACTAATTTTTTATTTTTATTGTTAAACTTTAATTGTGACCTTATTATTATTTTATGTAATTCATGAAATAAATATAATGGTGTAGTTAATACACCTGTAAGTCCTCCTTTTATATAAATATTATTTGATAAATTTATATTTTCAAAAACTAAATTTTGCAATGAAAAAACTATTGCTGATATTAAAATACTTTTCAATTCTTTCATTTGAAATTTATATTCTTCATTTGTAATTAAAGAAGTACCTTTAATATCTAATGGTAATGATATTAAGTGTACTAAACTAGAACATGTTATTCTATATACCAAAGGATACATCATTAATTTATATATTAATTTGTTTTTATACATTTTTTATCAATTTGTAAAGTATCACATTTCTCGTCTTGAGGAACTATTTTGATTACACATTTTGCTTTTTTTCCATATAATGGTTCTGTACAACCTTTTTCTTTATTTTTCATCGTATCTTTAAAATTAAAAATTTTAGGTTTTTTTTCTGTACATCTTGATCTAAAATGTTCATACCGTTCACGAACTTGGCAATAAGTTAATCCTGACTTCTTATTTAACATTTTATTTATAATTTCATGTAATTTATATATATAACGCGAAAATGTAGCTCTATTTTTTAAATGACATGCTTGCAATGGATGATTTTTAAAATTATTCTTTAAATTAATTCTGCAATGTTTACAAGGTAAAACATATTGTAAATTTAAAATAAATTCTTTGTATTTTTTTTTTTCTTCTTTACTTGGATTTACTGGATAATTAAAACTCATTATATGTAAATAATGCCACATACTTGGTCCCCAGACACTAGTTAACATGCCATCACCACTATAAAATTGTTTATTTGTAAATTTTTTTTTTTTTGTATTAGGTTTGTTTGTATTTTTATTTATATTTTTATTTGTATTTTTATTTGTATTATTTTTCATTTAAAATAAATATAGAAAAAAAAGTATTCTAATATATTAATGAATTTATCTGAAGTAATAGAAAATTATTTTATAGAAACTAAAAATATTTATATTAATATTGCTATAATATTAGGATTAATTATAGTATTTGTTATTTCTCCCATTCCACTACACAATGGTTTATTAGTTTTAGTAAAAATTATAATTATTTTATCATTACTATATTTGATAATAAAAAATTATAAAAAAACAACACAGCTTATAAATAACGCAAAAGAAAATCAATCTGAAAAACTTATTGAAAAAACTATAATATTATCTTATATTGTTAATTTAGCATTATTTCTTCTCTCTAGTTACATTTGGTATACTATGTTTTTCTAGAAATGAAATTATTGTATTATCTTCATTATTATTTGTATCAGCATTTGTATCGGTATTTGTATCACTTTTTGTATTTAAATCAAATACCGAAAGTATATCATTAATATAATCTTTATCAGATAAAAAATCTGACTTATTTACTTGTTTTAATTTATTGTCTTCTTTTTTTCTAAATAACATAAGTATATATTATAATATATGCGTAATGTTTAATATGATAAATATATTATATAAATATAATATTATATG
>CERI01001587.1_pt1 | contig 14304 bp, 11 predicted proteins | sample 350261 | NCBI WGS metagenome assembly CERI01 (sample SAMEA2620979, study PRJEB7988) | marine metagenome | isolation source: saline water (ENVO:00002010), including
CCAGCTGTGGCAGCAGATGTAGATTTGTTGAAAGATCCTGTTGTAATTAATGGAAAAGAAGTAACTGGGAGAGACATGTGTTGGACTATGGCCTATCCCTTTAATATGCTAGGCAGGCTGCCAGTAATTAGCGTACCATCAGGATTTGCTTCAAATAAGGTACCAACAGGGATACAAATTATAAGCCGTTCGTATTCCGATAATTTAGTATTTCAAGCCGCATACAACTATGAAAATATAGATCCATGGCTTCAAAATCCTGAAAAACAGCCAAAAATATAATTTTCTTACATTTATTCAATCAAATTTGACATGATTCACATTGACGGAAGTAAGTGACGGTGTACAATTTTTTATGATTAAATATAAAAAAAAAGGATAATTAATTATGCCAAAATACAATGAAATAAAAAGTTTTTTTGTAAGAGCCATGGTTGTTTCGCTTTCAGTAGTTTTTATTGCTGGGATAGTTCCAACAACAAAAGCTTTTGCAGAACCTGGGTCTGTATTTCTATGGGGAGGCTACGATGATGATGGACTATTTGGTTCATACGCAGAAGAACATGGATCCCCTGCATATACAACATTTGGTGATGCAGAAGAAGGATTACAAAAACTAAGAGCTGGTGCTGAGTTTGATTTAGCATGGCCTTGCCAAGGTGAAATAAAGAGATGGGTAAGAGCAGGTGTGCTAGAACCACTTGATACTTCTAGAATTGATAACTGGAATGATATGTTCCCTGAAGTCAGAGACCTACCAAGTGGTATGGTTGATGGTAAGAACTATTTCGCTCCTGTAGATTGGGGAGACACAACATTATTCTATATGGCTGATAGAGTTACATGGATGAATGATGATAACGAAAGCTTCGATCTAATGGAAGATCCAAGAGTTAATGGCAAAGTTGGTATACTAGACTCAGCTGCAGACTCATTATTTTTAATGATGCACCATCTTGGAATTGATATTAGAGAACAAGATCAATTAACCAAAGCTGCAATTGATCAAGGTATCAATAAATTTCGTGAAATGAGGGACAACGGACAAATACGTGCGTTCTTTGGAGACACTTCTTCAATGGTAGAAGCATTAGGTAATGAAGAAATTGATGTTGCTCTTGGATGGAATGAAATTGCATGGAATGCGGGAGCAAAAATGATGCAGCCGCCTAATGGCACAATGACATGGGCTTGTGGACTTGCAATTGTTAAAGGCGCAGACCTTGATAAAGCATATGCAATGATTAATGGAGCTACTAGCGCTGAAACTTCAGCTTACTTGCTTAGTGAGTGGGGTTATGGACACTCTAATAAAGCTGGCTTTAGTACATTAACTGCAGATGAATTAGCTGAGCGTGGTGTCGCAGCCAATCCTGCAACGCACCTTTCAAATGGAATGTTCTCAGTTATGCCTACAGATGAAGTAACTGACTACATGGAAGCTCAATGGGCAGAAATGGTAGCTGGCGGTTAATCAAAAAAAGATTGTTTAGTCCTGAGATAGCCTGTTCCCTTTTTAGGGAACAGGTTATTTTTTATTTAATAAAGAAATATCGTCTAAGCTAATGCTTATAAAACAATCGTTATTTTTAAAAGATTGGTTATCATAATATTGTGATGAAACGGTTATAATTTTATCTATTTCTTTAGTTTCAATATAAAATTTTGTCATTTCTCCTAAATACGATGTTTGTTTAATTTTACCTTCTAAACATATGTCCCAGTCTGATTTTTCTTTATCTATCATCATTGTTTCTGGGCGAACGCTACATATAACATCCGAAGAATTTTCACTTATATTAAGGCTGTTCTTTATCTTAAATTCACCTAATTTTTCAATGGAGACATTAATATATTCTCCTTCTTGTGACTTTGTCTCAGCGTTTAGAAAGTTAGTTTCCCCGATAAAATCACTTACAAATATATTATGAGGATTTTTATATAATTCATTTGGAGAAGATAACTGTTGTATTTTTCCTTCACTCATTACAGCAACTCGATCAGACATACTTATAGCTTCTTGCTGATCATGTGTAACAAATACAAAAGTAATTCCAATATTCTTTTGAAGTGTTCTTAGTTCAAGCTGCATTTCATCGCGCAACTTTTTATCTAATGCACCCAATGGTTCATCCAACAACAATACTTTGGGCTGTCTTACTAGAGCTCTAGCTAATGCAACTCTTTGCCTCTGACCTCCTGATAATTGGCTACTAAATCTTTCTTCATAACCTTCTAACTTAACTAAAGATAAAACATTATTTACTCTTTCACGAATTTCTTCATTTGATAAGCCAAGTTTCCTTAAACCAAACTGAATATTTTTTTCTACATTGATATGAGGAAATATTGCATAATTTTGAAAAACCATATTTGTTGGTCTTTTGTCTGGAGGTAACGCAGTAATATCACTTCCATCAAGTAATAAGTTTCCACTGGTTGGATACTCAAAGCCTGCTAATAATCTCAACAAAGTCGTTTTACCACAACCTGATGGTCCAAGAAGCGAAAAAAACTCTCCTTCTTGAATTTCAAAAGAAACATTATCCACTGCTTTTACATTGCCAAAATGCTTAGATATCTGATTTATCCGTATAAAAGAATTATTCATGTATTTTTATTCCAAATTCAGCCTTCTCTTTTCCTTGTCCAAGATTTCTCAACCAAAATGCTAACAGAACAATTAAAGTAGTAAACACAATTATTACGGCACCCAATGCTAAGACATGAGGTAATTTTTGAATAAATCTCATTTGACCCCACATATACATTGGCAACGTTGCGTCACTTCCCGTCAAGAAGAATGCAAGAATAAATTCATCAAAAGAGATTATAAAGCTTAGTAGGAGTGAAGCAATTATACCTGGTAAATATAATGGAAGAGATACTCGATAGAAGGTACCCCAAGCATTTTCACCTAAGTCTCTTGATGCCTCCTCAAGAGAAAAATCAAATCCTTCAATACGAGCAATTAAAATTAGCATTGCAAATGGCGTACAGAAAAGTATATGACCTAGAGTAACTGGTACTAACCCTAATTTAAAACCTAGACTTAGCCAAATTACAAGTATTGATACCGCTAAGATAATTTCAGGAATCAAGAAAGGCATCATTATTGCTCCATAAGAAATATTTTCTCCTCTAAATTTGTAGCGTGCAAAGGCTTTGGCTGCAAAAAGTGCTATTGTTGTACTAAAAACACTGGCAACTACACCCACTTTAACACTTGCCCATAATGCTTTATGTAAATTAGTACTTTTCCACATTTCCTCATAATGCTCAGTAGTAAATCCTGAAAGAGGAAATGACATAAAATTTGAGTCGTTGAAGCTAAAGAGAGGTAAAAATAAGACAGGTAAGTACAAAAATACAAAATAAAGTAACGTGTAAAATAGTAATGTATTATTTTTCTGTTCCATCTAAGATATTCTTTGCGTAAGTTTTTTTGTTGTATACGAAACTGCCATTGTAACTACTGCGACAGTAAATAACATTATAGTTGCTGAAGCAGCGCCAAGAGGTATATTATTGATTTTTCCAAAATAGGCTTGGATCATGTTTGATAACATTCTTCCATCAGTTCCTCCCAATAGCGCAGGAGTTACATAGTCTCCAACAGTGGGAATAAAGATAATTAAAATTGCACCAATTACTCCTGGCATGGACAGTGGGAAAGTGATTTTCCAAAATACCTCAAGCCGAGATAAGCCTAAATCTCTGCCAGCCTCAATTAGAGAAAAATCTATTTTTTCAAGTGAAACATATAATGGAAGCAAGGCAAAAGCTGCATATGCATGAGTTAGAGTAATGATTACTGCAGTCTCTGAATACATTAGAAAAGTAAGTGGCTCTGAGAGAAGTCCAGCTGTAATCAAAGATGAGTTTATGACTCCCTTTGTTCCTAAAATAATTTTCCAAGAAAAAACCCTTAAAAGGTAAGATGTCCAAAAAGGTAAAGTTAGCATAACTAGCCATAACATTTTGTTTTTTTTGACATAAAAAGCTATGTAATAACAGACAGGGTAAGCAGTAAGAAGAGTAACTAGAGTTACAAGAAATGATATCTTAAGAGACTTTATAAGGAGCTCAACAAGTAGATTTTTTTGAAAAAAATCAATATATCTTTGTATTGTAAAAGTATAATCAATTTCTACAAAGCTTATTTGAGTAAAAAAACTAAAACTCAACATTAGTATCATTGGAACAAACATGAGTAAAATAATCAAAATTAATGCTGGAGAAAGCATTGTATAAGCACGCACTGACTCACTTTTTGCATAGAATTTTTGCACTGCCTGTAACACGAAAAAATTCTAATTTATCTACATGGTAGATGCAATTTAAATTTATTTTTTGCTTTTATCTGTAAATCTAGAGTACCAAAGATAAATTCTAAGATACCATAACCTCAGAAAAGCAAATGGAATTTTAGGTGAAAGACCTTGATATACCTTTGAAATATTAGTTTCTCCACTATTTGACTCATAAATCATTTCTGCCAATTTTTTTCCACAATAGACAGTACTGTTATTACCATTTGCATGATAGCCATAAGAAAAGAAAACTGACTTATCATTTTCAAGGCTTCCAAAAGCAGGTACTAGATCACGATTCATTACAACTGTACCCCTCCAATAATATTCAACATCAATATCATTCCAATTAGGAAATACCCCTTGAAATTGTTTAGTCATCATACTTCTCATTTTTAAAGCACTTTTATCATCTCCAAACGTGTCACCCCGAGTTCCAAATAGCATTCTATTAGATGGCATTCTTCTATAATAATATAAAATTTCTCTCGAGTTACAGATTGGATTTAGCGTTTTATAATTTTGCATTTTAAACTCTTCTTCACTCATCTCCCTTGTCACGATTATATTTGATAATACAGGAACCATTCTATTTGCAAAACTTGGATGCAATGACTCATCTGTATAACCATTAGTTGCAACAACAACTTTGTCACAAGTTAGAGAACCTTCTTCGGTAATGAGTTTATGCTTACCATTTCTTTCCCATTTTTTAACTCGTGAATAAGAATGTAGTTGTGCTCCAGCATCAACTGTAGCATTGGCAAATCCATTTAAAAATGCCATTGGATTCATTGCAAAACCTGCTTCAGTAAACACTGCACCAAACTGTTCAGTTGATTGATGGCCGACTTCATCAAATTCTTCTTTAGGAATCCATCTAGTGTTTATACCAAAGTGATTTTGTAAATCATTGCCCCACTCTTTTAACTCTTCAATACTACTTGGATGATGAACAACGTCTAGATTGCCCGTGCCTATTTTTTCACACTCAATATTATTGTCAGCTATTAAGGATGCAAGAAGATCAACTCCTTCAATTTGAGATGCAAAAAACTTTTTAGTTTCATCCATTCCATATTTTTTTATTAACTGGTTTATGGATAGTTTTGTGGCAGGTAGACAGCAAAAACCTGCATTTCTTCCACTGCTTGCAAATCCAAAATGTCCAGCCTCAAGGAGTCTAACATCACCACCATATTTTTTTGCAATGTGGTAGGCGGTACTAATTCCTGTAAAACCACCTCCAATAACACATACATCACATGAATGATCTCCAACTAATTTTGGAAAACGACTCTGATCAAAATGACTTACATCTTCCCAATAACTTTTAATGGGTGTATTGAAGTCATAAATTGCTTTATCATACAACTGCTTCATAAAAATAATCTAAGATGATGGTAACTGCATATTGGTAAAATACCAATTATAAAAATAAGTAACTGCAGACTCGTTTTCAGATAGTACTCCGGGGGTAAATGATTGAGAAAGTAAACCTTTCTGATTATTTTCTATAATCATTGTATCTTCTTGAGTTGTAACATCCCAAATAAAGGTAATGTCATCAACATTAAAGTCATCGCCTTCTTTTGCGTCTTCACTTACTAACCAAATAAGTTCTACTTCAGATTCAAGAGTGGAAGTTGGCTTAAAAACAAACATAACACCAAAGTCATTGGTAAAGTAACAACAGCTAAAAGGGTTAAAGCTTACTTGTGATAGGCCTCCATCAAAGTCTTTAAATTTTCCCATCAATGTTGACGCGGGTTTGCCACTTTTAGTTTGCGACAAGTGACCGTTTCCAATTGGAGTGCGATCGAAATAACGATTTAATCCTTGTTTTAAGCCATCTTCAGTTTCTAAATAGGTTTCTGATGGGATTCCTTTTTTTTTACAGCCCTCTACCCATGGGCTAATTTTTTTTAAATATTCTTCTGTATCTTTTTCAGGCGCAGTTCCCAGTCCTGCTCCCATAGTGTACACCCAATCTTTTTCATGAATTGTACTAAATTCAGGATGAGCATTTGCACAGTGATAACATTCTTGAAAATTTTCTAAAACTAATTTGAAGTTTGCTTTTGTTGGATATTTTTTTCGAGATACAATCTTAGATTTACCTGTATTGTGAAAACTTATTATTTCTTTTAAGGGTGAAATAAATTCATCAAAGTCCATTGGAGTATCCATAGAAAGATTAATAAAAATTAGCCCTTCAAAAATTTTTAAATGGCATTCCTTTAATCCATAGTCTTCTTTAACAAAATCATCTGGCATATGACGCGCAGCCTTTAATTTTCCCTCCGATGAAAAGCTCCATGCATGATAAGGACAAACTAGGAGATTTTTTGTCCCTTCCTCATCAAGGCATATTCTTGATCCACGATGAGTACATACATTATAAAAAGCTCTGATCTCATTATCTCTACCTCGTATGATAATTATAGATTCTTTTTCAGCCTCAAAGACAAAGTAATTACCAGGTTCTTTAATACGACTTACATGATCTACCATGAGCCATTGTTGAAAATAAACACTCTTCATTTCTTCTGAGAATATATTTTCGTCAGTATAAAAATTTTGAGGAAGTGTTTTACCTTCCTGATAAGTTTTTTTATATTGGTTAAATAAACTCATTAAATTAAAGCTAATTAATAGAGACCTTCTTTTTTAATGTCTTCAGTTGCCATAACAATACCTTTTCTTAAAATGCCAACAAGATCATCAATTTGACTTTTAGTTATTATTAATGAGGGCGACATTACACAAGTACTAAATAGAGGTCTCACAATCAAGCCTAAGTTCTGACAATGCTCATTGATTCTTGAGCCAATCTCATAAGACAAATTTAATGGGTCTTTTTTATCTTTATTGCCAACACACTCTACTGCAGCCATCAAGCCCTCACCCCTTACTTCACCCACTATTGGTAAATCTTCAAGGGTTCTTAATTGCTCTTGAAAATAAGGACCAACTTCTTGAACGTGTTCTAAGAGATTATGTTCCTCCATATATGTTAGGCTAGCGTTAGCTGCCGCCATTGCCACAGGATGTCCAGAGTCAGTAAAGCCATTTGAAAAAATCACTCTTTCTTTATTATCTAACTCAGCCATAAGTTTTTCAGATATTAAAACAGCACCACATGGGACATAACCACTTGTAATACCTTTTGCGGCAACAATAATATCAGGTGTAAAATCAAAATACTTTTCTGATGCAAAAATATGTCCTAGGCGTCCAAATGCTGTAACAATTTCATCTGAAATATAAATTACATCGTATTTGCGACATACTTCAGAAGTTTTTTTATGATAGCCTTTTGGTGGAACAATGACTCCGCCTGATGCAAGTATTGGCTCTGCTATAAAGGCAGCAACATTCTCTGGACCAAGCTCTAAAATCTTATCTTCTAATTCTTTTACTTTTGCATCACAAAATTCATCAAGTGTAGCACTATCATCTTTACGATATGGATTTGGTGCTGATATATGGTGCACGATATCTGAAGCAAAATCGAAATTATTTTTATCTCTTTCTTTTCCTGAACATGATGCGCCTAAATATGTGCTGCCGTGATAACCATCTTGTCTTCCAATAATTTTCTTTTTATTTCTTAATCCACGAACATTATTAAGGAACATAACAAATCTAAGAGCAGAATCTACAGCCGCTGAACCTCCAGAAGTAAAGAAGACTCGCTTTAGATCACCTGGTGCGTATTCAGCTATTCTTTCAGCAAAGATTGCCCTTACAGAAGTTGATTCAGTGAAAGGGCTTGCATATGACATTGTACGAATTTGATTGGAAACGGCATCTGCAATCTCATCTACGCCATGACCTATGTTAACGTTCCACATGCCACCAGGTCCATCAATTAATTCACGGCCATCTTTATCATAAAGATAAATGCCTTTAGATTTTTCTATAAAAGTTCTTCCACCTGTACCCCGATATTCTAAATATTCCCATGGGTGCAATGTAGTTAAATCTTTTTTGTCTAACTCTTTTGTATCTAAATTATCTACTCTTAAAACCATAATTCCTCCCTAGTATAGTTCTGCAGGAACTAAGTTCCTTCTTTCAGGATTGTAAAACTGACGTTTCACAATTTTACATGTTGCCCATATTTTTTTATATTCCAATTCCTCTGGATGATATATTTCCACAAATATATCTTCTTTAATTTTTGATCCATACGGTCGCATTAGTGATGCAATAGCAATATTTCTCTTTAATGTTGGCGACCATAGTGCAGCTGTAACAATGCCTACATCTTCTTTTTTTTTGTTATAGATAACTGCACCATGTGCAGGCTTATCACCCTCAATATCTAGCCCAACTAAAATTCGTTCCGTTGTGGCATTTTCTTTTTCTTCTTTTAAAGCACGCTTACCTATAAAATAACTTTCTTTGTTTAAGTGAACAAGCCATCCCATTCCAATCTCATAAGGAGATCTCATTCTGATTGGCCTTAGAGCATGTTCTGTGCTCACAAAATCGGTACTTGTTTGAATAAAGCCAGCTTCAATTCGAACCATCTCTAAAGCATGCATTCCCATTGGTCTTATTTTAAGGTGCTTGCCAGACTCCATTAGGCTATCCCACATATTTTCAGCATTCTCTGGGTTTGTCCAAAGCTCATAGCCTAAGTCGCCAGTAAAGCCGGTTCTAGAAATTAAAACGTTATAACCATTAATAGTAAAGTCTTTAGATTCAAATGGTTTTAATAGCTCAAGATCTGTTGCACCATAATTTTTCAATACTGAGCATGAAGTTGGTCCTTGAACCGAAAGTGCTGCTATATCATCTGTTACGTCACTTATTTCAAGATCAAAGCCTTCTGCAGAATCTTTCAGCCATGTCTGCATTTTGACAGCACAGCATAATTTAAATTCATTTTGATTTAGGCAAAATACTGTTCCGTCATCAACAACTTTACCATCTTCATTGCACCATATTACATATGCAACTGTGTTATTATCCATATTAGATAAATCTCTAGTTACAAAATAATTAATAAATTCCTTAGCACGCTCTCCTTTAATTTCATATTTATACATTGGAGTAAGATCCATTACTGAAGTTCCGTTTCTTGTAGCTGTATATTCTAGTTCTGTAGTTGAGTATTCAGCTACTACTGTATATCCAGACCATCGATACCATGAGTTAGTTCTACAAGCTCGACTGGTTCTATTGTGAAAAGGTGTAAACTTTAAAGCTGCTTGAGTTAAATCTTTATTCATGGCTATATATTTTTTAAGACCTCATGAGCTGCATTTTTACCAGGAATTCCTGTCATCCCACCACCTGGATGTGTACCTGCACCACACATATAAAGACCTTTAACAGGTGTCTTATATTGAGCTGCCCCAGGGATTGGTCGAAGCATAAATAATTGATCAATTTGAATCTCACCATGATGCCAATGGCCACCTGTAACATTAAAGTTTTTTTCTATATCATTAGGTGAAATAAAATTTTGTCCAGCAATACAAGATTTGATTCCAGGAGCATATTTTTCTAAAATTGTTAAAACATTATCAATGCATTCAGTTTTCTTATTTTCCCAACCGCCCCTAACATTAAACGGTGCATACTGAATTTGAATATTCATAATATGCTGACCATCTTGACATAACGTATTATCTTCAATTGAAGGTATCGAAAATTCTAATATTGGTTCTGGTGATAAATTCTCAAATTTACTATAGTTAAAATTTTCCTCTATGTAATCAATTGATGGTGATATGACTAACCTTTGTGATAGTTCAGTAGATTCTAAATTTTTAAATTCAGGAACTTTATTTAAAATTAACTGTAATTTAGAAACTCTTCCTTTTGAACGATGGTGTTTTACACGTCTTTTAAAGTCAGTATCAAGATGCTCAGTTCCAAGTAAACAAAAATAGGTAGATTTAGGATCAGCACTAGAAATTACTGTATCTGCATGAATTAATTCACCACTGCCTAATTCAATTCCTTTAACCTGATCATTTTCAATTATACATTGCTTCACAAAACTTGAAGTTTTAATCTCGACACCTCTTTTGACAACATTGTCTTCTAAAGACTTTATTACAGCATCAACTCCACCTTCTGCTTGTTGAATTCCTCCAAATAGTGAGTTGTTGTGGTTAGCCATTCTAAATAACAAATTAATCAATGATCCTGGGGATCTTGGTCCTAGATTAGAGCCTGTTACAGCGTCGTGTGATATCAAACCTTGTAGTAATGTGTTTTTAAAATTATCTTCTAATTCATCAGCAATATTTAAACCTATCATTCTTGCAAACTCATTAAAATTATTTCGACCCATTAATCTCACATTTAACCCAAGTTTAAATAATTTAAAATAGTCTGAAAAATTTTTGTGAAGGAGTCGTGGCGGTGCAGAATGCATAAATGAGCCTAAAGTTTTTGAAAATAAACTCAATTTTTTTTGTAATTTGAAATAACGCTCAACATCTTCAGGCGCAAGCTGCTCTAAGGTTTTTCTATCTTCTGTTTCATTGCCTGTTAGTTTTAAATGATGGCCAGTTTCAGATAACGCAATTGAAGATACTGAAGAATGATTAATTGCTATATTATCAATCTCTAATTTAACTTTACTACAAAAATCAGGTGTAAAGTTACTTAAGTCATTTGTTGCTAATCCACCACAAGTATCTCGAGCTTCACAGATTAAAACTTTTTTGTTTTTCTTAGCTAATATATTTGCACAAATTAATGCATTGTGGCCACCGCCAATAATTATTACATCATAATTTTTTGTCATTAATAGTGATTACCTTTTTGTTTAATACTCATATCACTTAATATTTCACGCGCAGCATTTGCACCTGGAGCACCCATTACTCCACCACCTGGATGAGTACTTGAGCTACACATATATAAATCTTTTATTGGAGCTCGATATTGTGCATAACCAGTCACTGGGCGATTAAACATCAATTGGTCCATAGTGAGTTCGCCTTGGAATATATTTCCTTCAGTGAGGCCAACTTCATCATGAATATCTTTAGGTGTTCTTACTTCATAGTGTGCAATCAAGTCTTTAAAGTCAGGTGAATATTCCGCAATTCTATTGATAATATGATTTCCAAAATCTTGTTTTCTTTGTTCATTCCAGCCACCGTTTGCTAATTCAAATGGCACATATTGTATAAAAACTGACATAAAGTGTTTACCTGGTGCAGCCATTGTTGGGTCACTCTTTGATGGTAGACACATGTCAACATAAGGCATTTTTGACCACTGACCTCGTTTCCAATCATCGTAAGCTCCTTCCATTTCTTCAATTGTTTCTGTGAAATGTAAGTCACCATTACCACCTGGATCATCTTTTGGAATTGATGGAAAAGTTGGGAGCCCCTCTAATGCAATATTCAATTTACCTGAAGAACCTCTTATCTTAAAGTTTTTAACTCTTTCAACAAAATCTGGCTGAAGATCACTTTCATCTGTAATCTTTAAGAACGTACGTTTTACATCTAAATTTGAAACTACTTTTTTTGCATAAAATTCATCACCATTTGTAGTCGCTACACCAACCGCTCTACCATTTTTAACAATAACATTAGTTACTTCTGAACTTGCTTGTACTGTGCCCCCATGACTTTTCAAACATTCACTCATTGCCTTTGTAATTGATCCCATGCCACCACGAGCATATCCCCATGAACCAATTGATCCATCAACTTCACCCATATAATGGTGTAATAAGACATAAGCTGAACCAGGTGAGCATGGCCCTAGAGCTGTTCCAATAATTGCACTTCCTGCTAGATGTGCTTTTGTAATGTCTGTTTCGAAATATTCATCTAAGTAATCAGAAATACTCATCGTATAAAAACGAATTGTGTCATAAATTTCTTTTTCACCTAGACCACCAAGTTCATCTTTAGCTGCAAAATGTTTTGCAAATTCTAATGCTCCAAAGATATCTTTCGGTTTAAAAGAAGTAAGATCTGGTGGAGTCATTTTCAAAAGAGGCTTAATAATTTTACACTGACGCATAACGTCTCTGCTATATCGATCATATGCTTCTGCGTCGTGCTTAGAGTGTCTTGAAATAGACTTAACAGTCATATCGTGATCATGATAATGTGCGTAGTAATCACCATTCTTCATCATTGTAGCACTTCCTTCATAAGGAATAATCTGTAAGCCATACTTGTAAAGCTCAAGATCTCTCATTATTTCAGGTCGTAGTAAACTACACACATAAGAACAATTAGAATATTTCCACCCTGGAAATAATTCTCTACTAACTGCTGCTCCACCAATATAATCGTTCTTTTCTAAAACCAGAACATCGAGACCAGCTTTAGCCATATATGATGCTGCTGTAAGGCCATTGTGCCCAGCACCAACTACAATTGCATCATAAATTTTCTTTTTCATATCCTACCTCAATATTACTTAAATTGAATGAATGTTCAATCAAAAATGTATCTTTTTTTACTGATTTTGTTTATATTATTATAATAAATTTTTAAGGAAAATAAAGTGATAAAAGCTTTAAAATCTGAAAATGAGAAGCTTTCTGCAAATCATCAAAAGCTAATTGATGCTACTATTGAAAGTATTGCTCAACGTGGCTTGGGAGAAACAACAATATCTCATGTTTCGTCATTAGCTGGAGTATCTCAAGGTTATGCTCATTTTAGATTTAAATCTAAAGAAAATCTTCTAACTAGTTCACTTCAATATCTATCAAACGAGTATATGGAATCATGGAGTAAAATTTTTGAAGATAAAAAACTAACTCCAACTGATCAACTTTCGAAGATTATAGAAAATGATTTTCACCCACGAATTGCTAGTAGAAAAAAAATAGCTGTGTGGTTCTCTTTTTATAGTGAGGTAAAATTTATTCCAGCCTATCAATCTATTTGCCAGGACCAAGATCAGATTTATTTTGAACAGTTTAAAAGAGTTTTAAGTGATCTTATAAAAAATAATACTACAGAAAATTTAGATGCTGGAGAAATTAGTGAAACCTATTTAGCTCTAGTAGATGGATTATGGCAAAAAATATTATTTGACCGTAAAAATTATTCAAATGAATTTTGTAAAAAATTAATCTATAGATATTTTAAGAGTATATTTCCTAACCTCATATTCAAAAAATGAATATGTCTTTTTTTGAATCTTTTTTAGGAAAAAATTATAGGGTATATTTTATATTATTTCTCTGTGCACTAATTATAGGAATAAAACTTGGTACTTTAATTCCTTTACTTTCGCTAATTTTAGAATCACAAGGCTATAGCAATACACAGATTGGAATTAATGTTATTGCTCAACCAATTGCTACTATTTTATTTGTAAGAGTAACACCAGTGATTATTCATAAATATGGACTTTCACGCTCAATTATAATTGCTCAATTTGTTACAGTAATTTTATATTTTACATTTCCGATTTTTGATGGGCTAACATCATGGTTTATCATTAGATTTTTAATTGGGTTTGCTGGAGCCTTAGCTTGGAATGCATTTGATACTTGGATGTTATCTATGGCTGACGATACTAATCGTGGCAAAATTATTACAGTTTATAACTTGGTTTTTGTTGGTGGTTTTGCACTTGGGCCTGTGATGCTATCTTACACCGGGATAGAGGGCTGGCTTCCATTTATTGTCATCGCTAGTTTATCATTTTGTGCTACGATTCCATTACTTACTTTAAATATTAAAACACCACAATTACCTAAACACTCAGCAATGCCAGTATTTTTATCTATTGTGGCAGCGCCAACTATTTTTGGTGCAGCCATTCTAGTTGGTCTAGAAGATGTTATGTTTGTAGCATTTTTTCCAATATTTCTTATTCAAAACAATTTGTCACAAGAACTGGCACTTCAATATGTTACTATTGCAATCGTAGGTGGACTGATTTTTCAACCATTAGTTGGATATTTACTTGATAAATACAATAACAATAGATTGATTTTAAATGTGCTAATAGTTTTGACTTTTATATCGCC
>CERI01109171.1_pt1 | contig 14300 bp, 9 predicted proteins | sample 350261 | NCBI WGS metagenome assembly CERI01 (sample SAMEA2620979, study PRJEB7988) | marine metagenome | isolation source: saline water (ENVO:00002010), including
GAACCAGAACCAGAACCAGAACCTCTTACTAAGTCGCAACCAGAAACAGAACCTCAGACTGAATCACAACCGGAATTAAATATTCAATCTTTATCCACCAAATCATCTTTACCCTCAAACCACCCTATGAAAACATTGTTAGATATAGAACAAATGGAAATTATTATAGAAAATGTTTTTGGAGTAGGTAATGATAATTTAGATATTGTGTATATCAATCTTCCAAAGGTTGATAATAAAAATATCGTCATGTCTAAGATAGAAGTCATAGAATTGAATTTTGATGATCTTGAAAAAGATTCAATTCAATTTAAAGTGTTTAAAACTCATCCTAAATTATGGCACAAACCAACGAGAAACAATAGAAAACAATTCTTTGAAAACACTAAGAATCTTCTTAAAAGAGGTACGATTAAGAAAGAACAATACACGAAGGGAAGTAATTTAATCGAGGAATTGGGTTATTTACCTACGAAGAGAACTTTCAAAGAAAAAAACCCCGTATTCAAAGGAGGTATTCATGCTTGCACTTTGGTATTTTCATCAAATACGGATAATCGTATACACTATAAATTTAGATGCAAACTAGATTATCTCAAAAATGTTTAAACACGAATCATCTCAACATTATCAAGTTTAATATCAGATGAGTCTATTGTTTTCATAGATTCACGATCATTTTGTTTATCTAAATTTTTCATAACAAATGAACTTTTTCTGAAAAAATCAAAATTAGACTTCATTTGATTATCAGAATTATTAAATCTCCATAGATTCATCATAACAAATTGACAACCGAATGAATAAGGTCTACTTGGATTGAAATTTTTTTCAGTTGTAGGTTTCACAATCGTAATATTGTTTTTATTATAATTTAATAACTCCTCTGGACTATTTGGATTGCTTGTTTCATCTTCTTGTAGTATTCTCGCGTTATGAGAAGTATGTATATTCGTAAGTTGATCCAAATACGTATTTTCTGTTCTGCCAGTAACTATAATAATAACTTTACCAAAAAAAGAGCATAATGGCATAGAACAAATAGATTGTTTATTTTTATAAGAATACTCTGGTCCTAATATACGGTTTCCTGAAAAAACCTCAATAATTTGAGAAGCAAGTCTATCACATGTCTCCAAATTATTGGATTTCATTCTTAGATGAATAAATAAAGGATCCGTGTAGGTCTTATTTATAAATGCTTTTGATTCAATTAATTTAAAACAATCGAACAAACTGATATAATTCATTGCTTTTTGATTTCGCCATTCTGATTTCACCACTGGAATAGCATTACCTTTATAAAATTCTGTATAAATATCTAAATCCAAGAGACGGGCGCCACTATCTATAACTGTTTCTAACATAGCTAAACTCACATAATTCCCAATATTTTCTGTTCTTATCCTACGATATAAACAACTTTGATTACTAGAAAGAACATAAAAATCTGCTAAAATGGCTCCTTTTGTTTTATCACAATATTTTGAAATATCAATAATGACATCATCACATTTTATGTGGTCTTCAATACATTGTGTATCTTTATCATCAAAGTATCTACCATTGTGATAATTTAAACATTTGGATATGGGTTGTTTAGAGCGACTGCGGCGTTTAAAATAACTTTTCAATTTTTTGATATCATCTGATTCTTTGAAATATTTTTCCAAATAATAATCATTTTCTTTGTTATTTTGATAATTTAGTACCAATCCTATCGTTATAGCTAGAACTCCAAAAATTAATATCGCATACGCAAAAAAATGATTTATATCCTCACTTTTAAAGAAGTCCTTTACTTCTTGACCTAACAAATTGTTTTTTATTAAAAGACTTATTGTCAATAGAACAAAAAAGGATAGATAAAAACTTAAAAATGTAAAACTTAGTCTTTTGTTTTTTTTTATTAGAACAGCATTTAACATAGGACTATCTATGACAGATAATACAATTGAAATAACTGTTACAATTGTTAGAATACATAAAAGAATTACAATTTCGTACATTATCTTATACAATTTAAAAAAAAACTCTTTTAGATTAGTTATAAAATATCTTGTATAATATAAAATGACAAAATCAAAATGCACTTCTGAAAATGAAAAATTAGTGTGTTCTGAATTTGAAAAAGCCTTAGGTTCAGATGTATCTAATGTTAATTTCGAAAAGGCGTATCGTAAATTTGCTTTACAAAACCATCCAGATAAATTACCCAAAGATTTATTAGAAAGTGAAAAGAACGAAAAGATAGAAAATTTCAAAAGAATCAAAGAAATTTACGATGATTGTCTTAACGAAAGTAAAAAATCAAATAGAAAATTATGTGACTTTAAAAATAAAGTTTTCAAACTTACTAAAAAGAAAGCAAATTGTGTAAGACGTGTTTCCAATTGGTCTACTATCAAAAAACATCATAAATTTGAGAATCAAGCCTTTAATAAAGATACAGTATTGCAGGATTTAGAAAAATATTCTCCAAAATTGAAAATATTAATTGAAAATATTCAAAAACTAGATGAGAATGATATGAAGGAATCAAATAAAAAATTCAAGCACGTTATATATTCTGATGTGAAACAAATGGGACATGGTGTGAAGATTATTGCGTCCGTTTTAAAAAGTTTTGGATACGAACCTTGCTTCAAATTAGACAAAAATACCATTGAAGTATTCCCTTCTAAAGAAAAAGGGAAAGGTTTCGGTATGATGGTTTCCACACCATTATTTGGAAAGAATTTCACTGTAAAAAATAAGAAGCGTATCCAAGAAATCTATAATGAGAGACCTACAAATATTCATGGTGATTCCATGAGAATAATTTTGATTGATAATGGATTTAAAGAAGGAATTGACTTATTTGATGTGAAATATATGCATATTTATGAACCCCAAACTACAGTGGCTGATTTCAGACAGGCTATGGGACGAGCAACCAGATTTTGCGGTCAGAAAGGTCTTAAATTCGTTCCAAATAAAGGTTGGAAGTTAGATGTATTCACTTATAATGTCATTCATGAAAAAATTGATAAAGAAACAGTAAATCTTCACGATGTTTTCATGAAAAATTCTGGATTAAATTTAGAAAATATTAAACTCCAAGAAGAAATTGAAAAAATTGCTATTGAGAGTGCTGTGGATTATGATTTAAACTATAATGTAAATAAGTTTTCGTTTCAAGGAGATGGTGATGAAGATGACAACAAAAAACGTCTTCTTATAAAAGGTGGAGCAACAAAATATCAAAAAATGTCATCAAAAGTAGATTGTGATAAAGATAAGTTTTCACCAAGTGGTTCCCGTTCCAATAAACACGTCCCTTTTAGTCTTAATCAACTAGAACTCATATACAAAACATTCAATAAAGGTAACATCATAAAATTACCCCAAGATTATAAAAATTTATCAACCAAAGAAAAAAGAACATTCTTCTCAGACTTATTGAAATTTAACAAAGAATTTTGTGAGCGTATCGTTCAATTTATGAAAGATACACGATTCTCATCATTAAACGAAAAAACAATTTTTAGCAAATCAGACCTATCAAAATTAAGAAAATATTTCAATGAAGAACCAGAAAAAAATCAAAATACAAAACAACTTCTTCTTCTAGAAAACGAACCAAAACAAAATAACAAATCCTCTTCTCCAAGCCCTTCTCCAAGCCCTTCTTCAAGCCCTTCTCCAAGCCCTTCTTCAAGCCCTTCTTCAACCCCTTCTTCAACCCCTTCTTCAACCCCTTCTTCACCCCCCTCTCCCAGTGTAGATTTAAATAATCAATTAGTGCTAGCGTCTAATAATACTGACAATTCACAAGTAAAAAGTTTAGAAATTATAACGGAAGATAATTTTGAAGATCGCAAAAACGAAACCTTTGAAGAGTTCCGTAAAAGAATCAACAGAGAGTTCGCCCAATTCAAATATGAAAAAATAGTTATAGAAAATTTATGTGGTGTGTCTCAAGACTCTTCTAGAATAGTAGAATTTACACCATCGCAGAATTTTATATCACATTACTTTGAACCAAAAAATGATGAAAAGGGATTACTTGTTTGGCATTCCGTAGGTACCGGTAAAACTTGTACCGCCGTTGCAACCAAATCAAGAACCTGGGAAAGACAGGGATATACTATTTTATGGGTGACTCGCACAACATTACGTAATGATATCTGGAAAAATATGTTCCAAAAAGTGTGTGATTATCTCATCGCTCAAAAAATTAAGGATGGTGAAGATGTGCCCGAAGATTTATTCAAACAAAAAATGGGTAAGATTAAAAAATATCTTTCCATCAATTTCTTAGAACCCATTTCCTTTAAACAATTCAGTAATGTTTGTAAAAAAATAAACTCAAAAGCCAAACCAGATAAAAATAAGAAAAACACATTTTATCATCTCGTTGAAAGAAACGGGAATTACGATCCACTTAAAAAGACTCTCATTATCATTGATGAAGCTCATAAAATGTTATCCAAGGATCTTGTAGGTCAAGAAAAGCCCGATTTTCCATCAATTCAAAATGCTATATTCAATTCATATGAAGTTTCTAAAAATGACTCTTGTAGAACATTACTCATGACCGCAACTCCCTTCTTAGATGATCCTATTGATTTTTTCAAGATGTTTAATTTAGTCATAGGAAATGAAAAAGAGAGAATACCTATTGAAAAATATAAAGAATATCTTAAAGTAAGTGATACTCTTGAAATACCAAATGAAGGAATAAAAAAACTACAATCCGCATTCCAAGGTAGAATATCTTTCTTGGATCGTCGTTTTGATCCTAGACAATTCACACAGCCTGTTTTCCATAAGATTGAAGCCAAACTCTCCGTTCCTGATGATACTATTGAAAATGAAATTCAAAAATGTAGTGAAGAATACACCAAAGAAATAAACATATGTGATATAACGAAAGATGAAAATATACAGCGAGGATTAGCAAATAATCAAAGCCTTTATGATAAATTTTTAGCCGAATCACAAAAATTAGAAAAAGAAATGAATGATGACGTCCAAGCTTTCATGAGTTTAATTAATGATGAGACTATGGAAATGGAAAAAGTTCTCTCTAACTCTTCTAAGAAAGGTCAAGAATATAAACAGTTAAAAGAAAAATATTTGGGAATGATTGGTGAATTTAAGGTTCGTCTCAAAAAGGCCAAGAAAAACTTACAAGATTTAAAAATCAAAATGATGAAAGCAGAAAAAGATTATCAATCATCAAAACAAAAGTTTATAAAATTGGAAACAAAAAACCACGAAAAATGTGTCAAAAATGCTGAAACTTCCAAAATGAGATGTATAAAAAATGCGAAAAAAAGTCTTGAAAAAATAAACGAAGACTATCAAAGTGAAATCCTCAAAACAAAGTGCGGTCTTCAATTATAAAATCAACCAAACAAAAAACAAAAAAACTTTGTTTTGGTTTGATTGATTTTGAATTTTTAAAATAAATTTTGAATTTTGAATTTTGAATTTTGAATTTTGAATTTTGAATTTTTGTTATTTTAGAGGAATTCGCGTAGATTTACGAAAGATCCAAGGCTGATAAATTCCCTGTTTTGAAATAGGATACGCAGATCTTTTTTGATAATCCGGAGAAGTTTTACCGTGTTGTAAGAGTTTCCGGAATAGGCTTTCATTTTGAGAAGATTTTTCTCGGTGACTCGGTTTTGTTGCGTTAATATTTTCTGAAGAAGTTCCTCTGATTCACGTTCTTTCTTGACAAATGCCATTTCCAATTTTTTTTTGAAAGCCTCCTTCTTGATTTCTTCCGCAATACAATTTGCGTTTCTGCTAAAACTCCAAAGGGTCTTCATGATAACTGATGATTCGCACGAATGCTTCTCCATGACCTTAATCGTTTCATGGCCGAGCAATCCTAGCATACTGTCCGTGTCGCAGAAAGACATTTTTCGGGTTTTTAGGTTTTCGGGTTTTTAGGTTTTCGGGTTTTTAGGTTTTCGGGTTTTTCAGGATTTCAGGTTTTTCAGGATTTCAGGTTTAAGTGTGTGAAATGAATTATTACTTTAATTGATAGTTAAAATCATTTTTTTATGGACGATAAACAATTGCTTCTTTGATGGTAGATGGGCGATTGTCAATTTGAGAAATAATGTTTTGCAGAGATTCACGAATATCGTCGGCGGATTTATTTTCAAAAGTTTTCGAGAGTTCTCCTTTAAACCATTGAGGAGGAAGTGATTTCTTGGATTCTTTAGTTTTGAGTATAATTTTTCCTGAGTGAGAAAGACTTATTTCGGGTAAATTGTTATTTCTCATTGTTGTAATGAGTTGTTTTTCTAATAGAGTCTGAGCATCTTTTAGTTCTTTCATTTTTTTCTTCATCATAGTGATTTGTTTCTGATAATCGATATATTTAGAAACAGTTGTTTTCATAAGTTCTTCTTCAATTTGAGGTAAGGAGGACATTCTCAATAATTTAAAATAAAAAATTTTAATTATATTTGAAACGCACTTTTTAATAATCAAATTAATAATCAAATTAGTAATCAAAGATAATACTTTTGTCGACTATACAGTAGTAGAAATTCTTACCCATTCGTAAAACTTGCCCTTCTTCGAGATTCATATGTTTTGCAACAGGATCCGTTTTAAGGATTTTAGGAAGTCTTTTGACATCCTTTACGTCTTTTTCGATTTCCAGTAGTTCAAGTTTTCCTACTTTGTAGATATGCGTGTGTCTTTTTTTGAGTTTTTCGATGATAAAATTTGAAGTGGCATACATATTTTAAATTCTTATTTTACTTTTTAAGTTTCAATATTTTCACGTTTTTCGGTTTTCAGGTTTTCAGGTTTTCAGGTTTTCACTTAATTAAAATTTGTATATTTGCAATCTAAACGGAGATCTCTTTCATTTTTTTCTGTTTTTACCATTTCTGTTTTTGTTTTTTTTTCGTTTTTCCGTTTTTTTCCATTTTTTGTGATACTATTTACATACAAATGCAAAAAGAAAAAAATGATTTCTACTTCTCATATTAAAGGATAGATAGACACAAAATTAAGAAATAATGATTATCCATTCCCCCGATTATCCAGAAATTACGCAATTTTCTGATATGGAGATATCCTTGTTTTCTCATCAGAAAAAGGCATTGTATGCTTTAAATAAAGCCGAACAAGAGCATTGTATTGTTTCAGACTTCCCCAGAGGCGGAAAGGCAAAAATGCGAACGAATATTGGTATCTTTGCTGATAAGGTTGGTTCAGGTAAAACCCTTACTATGTGTAGTCTCATTCATTACTTGGAACCTCCTAGTCAGAAATTTGTATCTCCTGATTACTGTACTATGCTGTGCTCTTTGACTGTTGAGTATGAATCATTAGACGAGTCTAACTTGGACTCCAATCTTATCATTGTTCCGCATAATCTAATTTTACAATGGAAGAATACGATGAAGAATTTTTCATCAAGTCAGGCTATTGTAAAAACGAAGAAAGACATAGAAAATTTTGACTTCAATGATATCCCCAAGACTTGTATTGTTTCTATTAGTCAACTAGAAAACTTTTTCATGAAGATTGAAACTACACGAGATACTGTATTTAATTGGAATCGTATCGTCATTGATGAACCTCAAATGCTGAATAAAATCTACTCGTCAATTCGTTATATTAATGCCAATTTTATATGGTTTGTATGTGCTACTCCTATGGATCTTTTAGGATATATGCATGGAAAACCGATGTATCTCTCTAAATTCTTCCCTAGAGATTATAGTTCAAGAACCATTGACTATCAAAAATGTTATATTATTAAGAATGTTGATACTCTAGTTGACGAATCTCTGCTTATTCCAAAATACGAGACATATTATATTCGGTGTGATACACCAGCCTATTATAGAATTATTCGCGATCATCTACCTTCAACTCTTGCTCTGGAAAAACTACGTGCTAACGATATTGTGGGCGCTATTGAGACTTTTAATTGTAAAGCAGACACACAGGAAAACATCGTTGAAAAGTTGACACATTATTATCAAGATAAAATTGAAAGACATAAATACTACAATACGGAACTGCTTGCGAACCCTTTTAATACAGCAGAACAGAGAAATGAAAGAATAGCCAGAAATAATGAAAAAATTGCTGAATATGAAAGTAAAATTAAGTCAATTACGCAGCGTATTCATAATGTTATGTGCCCGATTTGTCTAGATGAGATTCAAGAACCTAAAGCAATTACAAGATGTTGTCAAAACTCCTTCTGCATGGAATGTATACTTCAAGTAATGAATTCACGATACTCACGTTGTCCTATGTGTAAAGTAGATTTGACTCACGATGACCTTTTTGTGGAATATGTAAATGAAAATAAAAAAAATCAAGAACCGAAGCCGAAGAAAAAGGATAAAAAGAATGTTTTGATTGAAATGATTCAGAATATTTCGCCGGAACAGAAAATGATCGTGTTTTCTGAATATGATGAGACATTCTACAATCTGCTTAAAGAATTTAATACCATGAAGAAAATTGCGATTCTCAAAGGACGTGTTGAAAGTCAAATGAAGATTCTTGAGAACTTTAAGAAAGGAGAAATCCAAATTATTTTCATGAATGCAGTGTACTGCGGGGCGGGATTGAATATTGAAATGGCTACAGACATTGTTATTTATCACAAACTAAGTAATACCATGGAAAAACAAGTTATTGGGCGAGCTCAACGTCCGGGACGCACATGTGCTTTGAAAGTCTCTTATCTCATGTATGATGATGAAATGCCAGAATCCCAAGTATCATCCCAAGTATAATCTAAAATACTACTTTAGTTTTAGCCGTTTTTTCATATTTTTTCTAAAAAAACGGTGAAAATAACAAAAAATAGAAAACTAAAAATTAACAATTCAAATTAACAATTAAAATTAACAATTAAAATAAAATATAAGTTATATGGGAAAAAAAATAAATAAAAATTTTTTGAGAGGTGTTTCTTCTTTTAAAAAACCGTCTAAAAAGATTGTATATCAGAAAAAAACTAGAAATGTTTTCGATAATGCATCGATCATTGACAATCTTGATTTACTAAATTTTGATGATACAATGAAATTCAAAGATTTCAAACAAATGATAAAGGATAAACTCAGAATGAATAACGACTTCAATATATTTGAGAAAAAAACTATTAAAAACGCTATTATTGTCTATCTTTATTATAAAGAATATAACTCCAATAGTTCAATCGATACTGAGAATGAATTATCTTGGATTGACTTTAAAAAAAATATAATGAATGAATTAGATATATCAAATTTAGGTGATATTGATACAAATGAATTAAGAGAATTTATATTTCAAATAAAAAAACAGAACTATAAAGATAAAATGGATATAGATGAAGATGATGATGAGGACGATGATGATGAGGACGATGATGATGAGGACGATGAGGACGATGAGGACGATGAGGACGATGAGGACGATTATGATGAGGACGATGAAGATGAAGATGAAGATAAAGACGATGAAGATGATGAGGATGAAGATGAAGATAAAGACGATGAAGACGATGAAGAAAAAGATAAAGACGATGAAGACGATGAAGAAAAACCAACTGAGAATTACTTTGACATGATGAATCCTCCTGTTGGTGATGGACCTAATGATTCAAATTCTTTATCACAACTTAAAGATTCACCGCAAGAACCCAAACGACCCCAACCAGATTCAGAAGATCCCCAAGAACCCCAACCAGATTCACAGGAAGATCCCCAAGAAGAAACTCAATCAACTATCGGCGTCCCCAATCAGAATTTCCTACCTTTCACAGAAACTCAGGAAACAAAATAAACTATTTTTTAATTATCACGAAGGTCATTTTGACCGTCAATAATAGAATATTCTACTTGTTTTCTTAAAAAATTATCTATTTTATGTTCCGATATAATTGGCAAAGTTTTCTTCTCCCACAATTCTTGAATAAACTTTGTAGACGATATACGAAAGTCTCCACCATACTCTTCCTCGAGTCTATATACAAGATTTGTAATGAGACTTTCAATAACATCTTTTTTATTCAGTGTTTTCCATTCTTCTCCATCAAAGGCTTTGATAGTAGGAAGTTTTTTATTTGGAAACTTGAGATTGTGATTTTCGGGATGATCTTTATTAAAATGTATCCTTTTCACCATTTCGGGAATACATGTGTGTACTCCTTTCATTAAGGGAATTATTTCATCTTTTAAATAATCCCAGTTCTCACTTCCATGAGCGTTGATATTCAGATTAAACTGTATATTATTGATCGTACAATTGTTGTATTGTTTAATATTTTTCACAGAAATGGTTTCGGTATTCTTCTTTTCCAGTTGGTTTCGTAATTTATCGTTTTCAAATGTCAACTCACGAATTTTAGCCTTTTGATCTTCCACTTGTTTTCTGAGGTTGATAACCTGCGAGATATCAACATCTTTCTCTAATTTATCCTGATGTTTACGTGTTTTATAATGATTCTCCAATGCTAGTTTTCTTTGAAACCCACACTCGCATATCGTGCAGTACCATTTAGTAGGTTCCATGAATACGTGTTCATATGAATAAAATCTTATATCTTTACTCGCATAATTTTGTGCCCCCTCAAAACGGATTTGGTTTTAAAACCAAAACATAAATCGAGGGGGCATTTTTTATTTTTGCATTTGATGATTTTTGAGATTCTGAGATTTTCCTGGCCTCTAATTTTATATATCTTATAGTTATAGACCTATTTTGTAGGTGTAAAAAATGAACTATTTTATATATTTATAGATTTATAATATTTCCAGGATTTTTGTATATAGGTAACTTATAATTTTTTTTACCTACTAGTAGGTAAATCGATTTTTTTGAAAAATTTCAATAAAAAAAAATAATCTCCCCCCCCCTCAAAAAACGGTTTTGGTTTTAAAACCAAAACATCACCTCAAAATAGGTAAAAATAAAAATATCTTACCTATTATGAGGTGATGTGAAAAACCAATTATGAAACATAAATGGACGTTCAATAAAATAACCTAAAAGTAGATAATTATCAGAAACTTATTACCAATCATAAGGTCAAATAATTATTTGCTTCTTATTTTAAAAACCAAAAAAACACCCCCCCTTCGTAATTTTCGAAGCAAAATAAATTCCATATTTTTCGAAAATATGTCGAAAATAAATCGAAAAATGAATCGAAAATGAATCGAAAATGAATCGAAAATGATTCAAAAATTAAAAACTCAAATAAATCTCAAAACAAAATATATATTCTCCGCAATTAATAGAATAGCCCTATATAATATAAAAAAAGTCTAAATTCAATAAGGAAAGCACCAAATATTAAACAAGATGTAAAAAGTATAAGACTAAATTAAAGAAAAACAAAATAGAATAGATGCAGTCCGTAAAAAAAAGAGGAAAAGCGGCATTATCACAAAGTGCCGAAAATGCTTTAATAAGTTCTTCACAGATTATAGATTGTCCTAAAAAACTTCCATCAAATTTGATTCTTCATCTAAAGACAAAACCACAGATTGAAATGGATCCTGTAATTACTGATGAAATTGTAGATTCTGTCATGTCTTATAATCCTTCTTTGACGACACCATCTGCTTATGATCCATGTGATAATGTAAGTTTCATAGCAGAAGCAAAGCGCACTTTGAAGATGGAAACGATTCAGGAGAATGAAACCCGAAATTACAAAACAGAGAAGAGTAAATTATGTTGGTGGTGCTGCCACGAATACGACCAAAATCTCACAGTTAAAATGCCATTGAGGAAGAATGAAGATACTTATGAATGTGTCGGATTTTTCTGTTCTCCTGAATGCACTTGTGCTTATGTATTAGATTCGGGATCCAGATATGGGGACAAATGGAAAGAATTGGAATTGCTGCATGAAATGGTTGGAGCCCGTTCTAGCATTAGGCCTGCTCCGAAAAAAGAATTGTTAGATTCTTTTGGAGGTAATATAGATATTCAGACATTCCGCGGTGATACGAAGTGGCATATTTTATATCCTCCTATGGTTTCGTTAAAATTACATATGGACGATACACCGACGTCCAACGAGCAATCGTTAGTAAATTTTGGAAATACTCCAATTCATGTGAATACTTTACAAGTTGATGATATTCAATTGGAAGGTATTATGGATAAAAAGAAGCGCAAGAATAAAAAGATTCCTGATAACGATACCTTAGACCGTTTCTGGGGCGTTGAATAATTTATTTTTTTTCTGGATTAGATTTTTATTTTTAGTTATTTACGCACAGTTGAGGCAATATCTTGTCCCATTTACAACTTTTCTTCTTCCAGTCCAGCTTCCAAATCATCTTCCATACGAACCACACTATTATTTATTTTTTTTACCATTTCAGAAAATGTGACGATACTTTCTTGAAACATTTCGAATATATCACTTATATTTTCACTGTAAGATTCGTTTTTTAATTTTTCAATACCTAGTTTTTCTTTTAAATCCTCAGAATTATCGAAATAATCTTTAAAGGTTTTATATAATGATTTGTGAAGTTCCTTATATGATGTTATATTTTCTAGATCTATCTGGTTTTTATAGGAAACCAGATATTTTACTAATTGAATGTCATCCTCATTTAGTCCTTCCTCCGATTTACTTTTGTCGATGATATTCTCTTTTAATTTATTTAAGACTATAGAAAAGTTGCTAATATAAATCTTGTATTCAAATTCATCATCTTTATTATTGTCCTTTGTATTTTGAGAAAGCACGTTCATTTCATGTAATTCATTTAAATAGTTTTCGTAAATGACATCATAAATTTCATACTCTAACTTATCATTGTCGGTGTTATTTCTATGAATATTCCCATAAACTTTTTCGTAAGCCTGTATGGCATAAGTTTCACCTGATAAATTGAATGGATTTCTTAAATTGTCCTGGAGTAAGTTATAAACTTCGCCATTTTGTTTTAATGCCTCTTGAATAATATCATGACATTGACGGAATTCACTTGAGGCATGGACTATAGCACATCCATTATTTTTAACTGCCGCAAGAGTTATCTGGTAATTATTTTCTTTTATATATATTGGTACATAACGCAGAGCCATTCCATTTATCTTCATAACTTGTTGTAAAATCAATCCATTATATAAAACTTCGCGGTATCTAGACTTGTAGGCATCAAATCTCCTTAACCATTCTTCAGAATTTTCTTTGATAGATTTTGTCGAATCAATAGTTTCTTTCTCCGTTTCTTTCTCCGTTTCTGTCGAATCAATAGTTTCTTTCTCCGTTTCTTTCTCCGTTTCTGTCGAATCAATAGTATCTTTTGAAATAAATTTTTCCCAAAAATGGTTTGTTTTTAATTGATTAATTTCGGAATAGAGAGTTATATTCTTCCAAAATTGATCATTATTTTTTTTAGATTCCCAATTTTTCGTCGCTAACTCCTCTTCCTGAGCCTTCTCATCTCTATTTGAGTATGCGTTTACTATATTTATGAAATTTTTTAATAAAAAATTACTTTGTACTTTTTTATTAACATTTTTGGTGAGGTATTGAATAACATGATAACTCTCGTATACTTCGTTGCTAAAAACCCTATCAGAATATAATTGATCCAAATCAAAATCCGTGTGTAAAATCAGATTTGAAAGGAATTCTTTTTTAGTTTTTAAATCATCTTTATATAATTTGATGAAGAAATTATAAAGATCAGTCTTAAAAAAATCTCCATAAATATTGAAATTATGTAGTTTAGATAATCGTATAGCTTGATTTATCTGATCGGGGGTGAGTATATCTTTGATGTTATTAGTTCCATTTTCATATATATTTTTACAATTTTTCACATGGAATAGCAAACTGTTTGGACTAACTTCAATAATTACTGAGATTATATTAAGTATATTATTGTTTTGTTGTGTTTGATTTGTTAGGTCATGTAAATATTTCAAAATGTCACTCAAAGAATTTTTACTTTTATTTGAGTACAGATAATTTATGCTTTTAATTAAATTATCTGTAGTCAAATTATCCCAATGAAATAAAATTTTATAATTGTTATTTAAAAATTTTATTATGTATTCATCATTATCTCTATTTATTAGGTTCATAAAAACATATTTTAATATGTTTTTACTAAGTTCCCCGCTTTTATTTTCTCCAATTGTGCTCAATCTATTATTTAGAATATAATCCATGACATTGATTAAGGCTTTTCGTTGTTCTGCTTGTTCGACTGAGTGTTGTCTGGCTGTTTCTAAATCCATCGCTGCGGCAGTCGATTGGTCTCTGGCTGCTTCTGAATCCGTCGCGGCTGCTC
>CERI01117636.1_pt1 | contig 14298 bp, 16 predicted proteins | sample 350261 | NCBI WGS metagenome assembly CERI01 (sample SAMEA2620979, study PRJEB7988) | marine metagenome | isolation source: saline water (ENVO:00002010), including
GTACAAGCCAATGGTACAGACACGCTTCCACAAGGCATTGAAGGTAACCATTATTATGAGTTAGTAGCGTCTGGTTCAGATTATCCTAATCGTTTTAGATTTAAGGGAATAGGAGTTGATCCAGCTAATACTAACGAAGTAAATCTAACGGGTGTTGGGTCAGCGGGCGGTACTCTAAATGTTAGAGAAATCGAGTATACAGATAATGACACTCCTACAGGAGAAACTGGCAGCTGGGAGTTAGGCGGAGTTGCTCCAATGAACTGGGTTCCTTCTGAAGGATTTTTCTTTATACACGGTTCTCCAGAGATGACTGTAAATACTTCGACTGAGCAAATGACTTTTAGCACTCCGCATGGTTTAACTAACGGTAAGCCGTACGTGTACTATAATGGATTTGATAACGCTAACGTTGGGGGTTTGTCAGACGGTAGATGGTATTACATTAAAGTAATTGATACAACAACTATCGAGTTTTACACTAACGCAAACTTAACAAGTGGTAAAGTCAACTTGTCAAGCCAAGGCTCTAATGCAGGGTTGTGCCGTGGGTGTATAGCTAGAGTTTATATTGCTGCAAGCAGAGATGCAAATTCTAATGAAATCACTTATACAGAACCTCTTTTCAATGCGACTACGGGTGGCAGCCAGGTGTATATTAATATATACACTACTTTCGCTGGACTCAACTATTTTGGAGCGAGTGAAACTTTAGACACTTATACTGAAGGCAGCACTAGATCTTATTACGCTAAAAAAGTAACTAATAGTGGTCAAACAATTGTTTTCTCTAATCAGATAAATGGTAATACTGCTGATGTAACTACCGGCGCAACTACTGGGGCCACGATGGCCGTTTCTTATAATCCTAATGCTAACTCAATATGGTTCGCAAATCATGGATATGAAACTGGCGACCAAGTGAGATACTATACTAATTCTACACCAAGTGGTATGACTAACGGCAGTGTTTTTGCACTGACTAAAATCAATGCTAATAGAGTATCATTTCAGATTTATAATAATGCAAATCCTATCAACTTTACAAGTGACGGTGCACCCACTGGATACCATATCATTTTTCCTGCTGGTGCTGCTAATCCTAATGCAGACTTTATCACAGCTACTAATCATGGCTTAAGTGATGCAGATTTAGTTTCATATGATGCTGGATCTGGTGCGGTCATCAAAGGATTAACCGATGGTGGTACGTATTACGTTCATAATTCCAGTGACAATAAGTTTCAATTAGCAACTACATATTCTGGCTTTGACGGAGATGCGATTCCATTTACTCAAAACACATCTAGGCTGACAAGCAATCAGATTTTCAATGTTGACGGCAACGCTGCACATGGTTTTGTCAGTGGAGATAGAGTTCAATATCTAAGTAATTCTCCTCTAAAAGGCTTGCAGAATGGTGCTTATTATTTCGTATATAAAGAGAACGATTATAGAATAAGATTGCACCAAACACAAAGAGGTGCTCAATTAAATGATGGTGATACTAGAATTTATATATCGTTACCATATACTGGAACAGCTACTTTTCGCAAATCTACGGCTGTAGATTTCTTAAGAAGAGGCACTGGCACTCAGACTTTAACTGCTAGCGCAGTCGGATCTTCTGATGGTGTTTATACTATTGATTCACTTAGTGATAGTGATAACACTGTATTTACTTTAGGTGCCAACAGTCAAATATCTGATAGAGTAGTTTCTTTTGTATCAGATTCTGGAGTGTGGATAGAACAAGATGCTGTTTACTTGCCAGATCATTATTTTGTGAATGGCCAAGATGTAGTTTACACCGCCGACGGTGGCACAGCAATCGGTGGGTTGACGTCTGGTAATACTTATTATCTGATAAGGCAAAGCAGAAATTGGGTCAGATTTGCAGCATCAGCAGAAGATGTTGTATCTAACACTTATATTGATTTGACTTCAAAAGGAACAGGTGCACACAAACTTACTACTGATAGTATTACTGGAGAAGTTATTGGTCCGGGAACATTAAGCATTAACGCATCAGATCAGACAGTATCAGGAAATGGCACTAACTTTACTTCATTCTTCAATACTGGTGATACTATATCTGTCTACAAACCAGAGACTCAAACAGTATTCCCAACAACAGCCAACACCCATGCTACAGATATATTTACAACAGCTACACACGGTTTTGTCACTGGAGACATGGTAATCTACAACGCGGTGCAAGTTTCAGAAGGGTTAGTCGATGGTTACATTTACTACGTAGAAGTTTTAACTACAACCACTTTTAAGATATATCCTACAGCAGCTGATGCGGTGGCTAATACTAATGTCATTGATTTTAGCGAAGGCAATTCTGGTGTAACCTTTACAAAAATTACTGATATAGGCGATACCTTTACACATGTAGTCAAATCAGTCACTAGTCCAGGATCTTTAGAAATAATAAGTCCTTTTGAAGAAAACTTAGAGGATGCTAACTACACTATTGGTACTTCATTGCTTATGCGTGCAGATGGCTTTGCTTTACACCGGCCTTATGATGGTGGAGTTGAGCTAATACCTTCAAAGAATCCAGACAGTTCTATGATACGCCAAACAAGAAGATATTTCAGATATCAGTCAGGTAAAGGCATTCAAGTTTCTTTTGCTGTTAACTTTAGTCCTTCGACACAAGTTAATAACTATACCGCAGTAGGAACAACAGCTACTATTACTACGAGATATCCGCATAGATTATCTACGAGTTTAAGCATTGTAATGAGTGGTGCAACAACTACTGGTTCAAGCAATTACTGGAATGGTACTTTTGCAGTAGCTTCTATAGTAGATGATTTCACATTTACTGTAACCTTAACCGGTACTCCTTCACCTGATGCATCTGCAGGTCCGGGTGGTATACCAGAATTCTATGTACAATCTTGGTCAAATAGTTCATTGAGATGTGGTTTAATGGATGATCAGAATGGCCTCTATTTTGACTATGATGGATCTACTTTGTTTGTGTGTAGAAGAAATTCTACTTCACAGATAAGTGGAACAGCTGCAGTTACTTTCAGAAGCGGTCAAATTATTGGTACAGGAACTAAGTTTCAAAAGCAGCTCAGCGTAGGAGAGAGGATTACAATTAAAGGTCAGACTTATCTCATAACAGCCATACCAAGTGATACGCTTTTGAACATATTACCTTCTTACAGAGGAGTGTCAAACGGTAATTGTATTATCACTAAAATTGATGTAACACGAGTACCACAAACCAGTTGGAATTTAGATAAGTGCGATGGGCTTGGGCCTTCAGGATTTGTATTAAGACCACATAGAATTCAAATGGCTTATATGGATTATAGCTGGTATGGTGCTGGTAAAGTTAGGTTTGGCTTTAAAGATCAAAGAGGTAAAGTTATATATTGTCATGAATTCATTCATAACAATCACTTCAACGAAGCATATTTAAGGTCAGGAAACTTACCTGCTCGTTATGAAATTGAAAATGTAGGGATTCCAACATATGTGCCTGCTTTAGCACACTGGGGTACTTCTGTTATTATGGATGGTAAATTTGACGCAGATAGCGCTTATTTGTTTACTGCATCGAGTAACGACATTCAGGTTACGGGTAGTGCGACTGTTACAGTTTCAGCAAAAGCAGAGACTGACGATCAGTACTTCTATTTCTTCAACAATCGGTTTAGCACATTAGGATACGCTCTAGAAGTAGCAAGTCCTGACTTTATCTACAATGGTATACCTAGAAATGTTTCAATTACTGGTACGAATCTAGGTTCTAACGTTAAAACTAGAAACCCTAGTACTTACTACAACAATCTTCCACAACAACCTTATCTAGTTAGTGTTCTTACTAGACACGGCAGTAGAAACAATTCAGCGTCTGAAGATGTGCGTAACCTAGTCATGATTAATGACGATCCGACAGGAACTGCAACTTCTAATTCTAACTATACGGTGACAACTTCAACGGGTGGTGTTCCGGTTGTTTATGATATTCCTTTGATTAGTATTAGACTTGCACCTTCTGTTGATACAAACACGCCAGGATTCTTAGGTGAAAGAGAAATTATTAATCGGATGCAATTGATTTTGAATTCGGTTGGTATTTTGTCTACGCATAATGCTGAGATAATATTAAGACTTAACGGTCTTACTACTAACATTGATTGGACAAGAGTTAATAATCCAAGCTTAAGCCAGTTGATATATCATACTAATCAGGATACGATTACAGGTGGTGTTGATATATTTAACTTTAGAGCTCAGGGTGGTACAGGAACTAGCGGCCGGTCAGCTGAAGTTACAAGTCAAGACTTGGGTAGCATAACTACACTTGGTAATTCAATACTTGGTGGAGATAATGTCTTTCCTGACGGTCCTGACGTATTGACAGTTGTTGCTAAGCTCGCAGAAGATCCATCTACTGTTAGCACTAGTAACCCATTTAATATTACAGCACGAGTATCTTGGTCTGAAAGCCAAGCATAAAAAGTATAAATAGAATAAAGTCAACACGGGGATAGGGAACCGATGTCAGCACAGCACAAAGATTTCGTCGTGAAGAACGGGATCATAATCAACAATACACTCACATTAGCGGGTAGAACTCATTCACGAATTCTAGACTCATCTGACGTGACGGCATTAGCCCCTACTGGCGATGGCGGCATCGCTATGGCAATCGCACTGGGGTAAGATATGGCAAATGCATTTAAACTAGTCACAGACACTGCTGTAAGCACAAGCGCTGCTACAGTTTATACGTGTCCATCATCTACAGAAACAACTATCATTGGTTTGAATCTTGCAAACATTGTAACTTCAAGCGTACAGGTAGATGTACAGATCGAGAACGCAGACGGAGATAACATCTATCTAGTTAAAGCCGCACCGATTCCAATTGGAAGTTCTCTAGTCGCAGTCGGCGGAGACCAAAAGGTTGTGTTAAATGCGAGTGACGTATTGAAAGTAACATCTGACACAGCGTCTTCTGTTGACGTAGCATTGAGCATTCTGGAGATTACTTAATGGCTGGTACTCTTTCAGTACAACAGATTCAAGGACTAGCAACTGCTGCAGATCCTACTACCGTAACGATTCCTGCCGGTCATAAGCTTGTTGCTAGTGATACTAGTGGCACATTATCTGCTGGCCAATTTGTTCCATTGACTCCCGGCCAAGTAATTAACTTCGGTTCGTATAATTCGGGCTATGGCTCAGGTGCAGGTCTATCATCAACTAGTACATCATGGCAAACACTAAATATTAACGGAACAAATCAAGCAGCATTTGGTGCAGTATCAAAAGATCCAAGTTCGGATGATGTTGTAATATTTAACAAAAAATATAATAATAGTCAGCTATCAATCACAGCAAATTTTCCTACATATAATACTCCGGGCGGCTCGGGCCACGGTGTTAGACTGCACTATTTTAAACCCGGCCAATCGGCAGTTATTGTCGATATTACCGATAATGGTCCAGCAGAAGGTTGGGGTTGGCATGGATATGGCGGAAGCCATGCTGCAATGAATAACTTTACATGGAGCACTTATGATAACTCTTCGGTAAGATCTGATTTGCAAACATATACCGGTGATGTACATTTTTATTTACAAGTGAGAAATTGGAACTCCTCTGATACCATAACCTATATTCAGCACACCAGCTATAACAAATATGGTACATTTCAATTCGCGGAGATCGCGCAGTAATGGCATATCTTGGTGTAGGAAATAATGATGTAATCGAACTGAGAAATACTCGGTATCGCTATGTTGCGACAGAAGGACAGACTGTTTTTACTGGAGCAGACGGAAATGGATCGTCTCTCATTAACATGGATAGTGCTAGCCACGTATTCTTAAACGGTGCTAAGCTTTCTCCTGATGGTGACTTTACAACTAATGGTACAAATCTTGTTCTAGCAACTGCAGCATATCTTAATGATATTCTTGAAATTGTAGAAATTACAAAAGTTACAGTCTCAGACGCGGGTGGTGCAGTTAAGAGATCCGGCGATACACTTACTGGCAATTTGGTCGGTCCTACATTTAGACCTAATCGTGCAACACAAGCAACAAGTGCAGATGCAGTGAAGAGATCTGAAACACCCTACCTTGGTTCTAATTCTATTATTAGAACGAATGCAAATAATATCACTGAAAATATCACAATTGATTCGAGTACAAATGGCATGAGTGCAGGTCCTATTGAAATTGATTCTGGTTATACTGTGACTGTAAATGGTGAATGGAGTATCGTATGAGTAGATTAATTGTAAATCAAATTCAAGGCGATGCAGCAAGTAAACAAATTGAGATTCCTGCAGGCCATAAGCTTGTTGCTAGTGATACTGCAGGAGTAATTTGTCCGGGTCAAATACTTCAAGTTGTTAATAATAATTTCGCATCAAATAATGGTCCTTTCAACACTAGTTCAAATTCATATGTACAAATAACAGGTTTAGATACCACCATTACACCGAAGGCTTCAGGATCTCATATTCTATGCACTGTTAATGTAATGCACGGCCAAGGTGCCGCCGGGTGGATGCACGGCGAATTAAGAAGAGACGGTACTCAAGTAGCAGAACAATCTTGGTATGGAAATGCTCAATATGGTGGTGGTATTGATTGCAAACCTTGGTTTAATTTTGTTGACACAACATCTGGAACAACTGCGGGTACATCAATTGCGTATACTGTTTGGATACATACGCAGGGTGCTACGAGCGTAACGGTAAATTGGAACAATAATAATAGTAATCTTTCTACCAGTAATGTAACTCTCATGGAGATTGCGCAATGAGCAAGTTAAGAGTCAAAGAGATCGCGCATTCAAATGGTACAGGTGCTATGTCCGTAAATTCTTCGGGTGTAACAACCTTTGACAATTTACCAGTTGGCGTAGGATTTACTCATATTAAAACTGTCACTGTTGCCTCAGGAAGTGCTGCAGCAAATTCAATTGATTTCGAAAATGTGTTTTCGTCTACATACAGATTTTATATGATGTTCTATCATATCTACCGCGCCGCTGATAGTTCAACTAATGGTCTTGGAGCGCAGATGAAGAGTGGCAGTTCAGTAATTACCTCTGGCAATTACAGAGGCGTTAACGCATACGACCAGCTTAATAGTAGTAGCGGTTCTGGTAAACAGTATTACTATAGTGATGAAGGCATTCTGCAATTCGGCGGAACTCTAGGTACTACTACAGATGGCGGCTTTGTAGGTACACTAAAGATTATTAATCCATATAGCTCTACATTTCCTGTTTCATTTATTTCGGAACATGTGATGCATCAGGCCGCCGGAGCCGATGGAAGTAAATGGCTTGAGCAAGGAGCTTGTAGTGGTGATTTCTCCGATGCGGCATCAAGAGATGGATTTATTTTGCATATTCTGACTTGTGATGCATCTGGCGGTGATGTTAGTGCAAGCACTACAAAAGCAGCAGTTTATGGCGAAGCCAGTTTGTATGGAGTAGCATAATGACAACAAAAGTAAGAGGCATTTCAAATAACGCTATTCACAACGTTCACTTAAACTCTGGAATAGTTCATAACGCAAATCTTGCAGATGATTCTGTTGATTCAGATGTTATCAGCAATAATATCTTAGGTCAAGTAACCGGAGCGGGTACAAGTCTCAATGATCCAGGTGAGTTTCGTCTTGGTAAAGTAGTACGTGAATATGCATCATCTTCTATAACACTTACCACAACCTCGCTGGTAGATATGTTTACGGGTTCAAATACTAGCGGATTTACTGGAGGATCTCATCTGGAATTGCACTGGTATATTCCTACACGAAAGGATACATCAAGTGGCACTGATAGCACTTGGAATGGTATGTATTTTCAACCGTGTCTTTCATTTGACGATGGAACCACTTGGTATTCATTAGGTACTTGTGGTTATGATGGTGGTACAATGACAAGATATGCAAGTAGCATTCATAATTATACTAATCATGCATGGATCCAAAATTCAGGGACTAATATTCCTTCATCCGGATCATATACAGTAAAGATAAAATTTATGGGATGTGAATATCAAACGGCCGGTAATGCATATGTAAATGGATCACACGATGTTAACGGTAAGAGCAGTGGTTCATATATTGACACATCCGCTGGTATTGATAGGATGCAGCACTTTTCTCATTGGACATTAAAAGAATGGATTCCAGTTACGTAATAAATAGTAGCATAACTTCAATAAGGAGAAATTAAATGAAGTATGATATTCCTGCAGCACTGCAGCAACTTCGCCCAGGCGCTCAGTGGGTGCTTCGGGGTGATGCATATTCTGGCCTCGAATGGCTAGACTCGAACGGACAAGAGAACAGCGAAATGTGGGGTGGTAAACCTACAGAAGATTCTTGTACTGCTAAGATCAACGAACTTGATGCGGCCGAAGGTATGAACCTTTTACGTCAACAAAGAAATGTTAAGTTAACTAGTCTAGATTGGGAAGTCACTGCAGCTTACTCAAAAGGCGCGGCCGTTGATTCTGACCTTGCTACATATATGCAAGCTTTGAGAGATCTACCAGCCGGTTCAAGCCCGTCAACAGATAGTTCAGGCGAGCTCATTGCTTCTTCAGTTACTTGGCCGACTAGATAATGACAAGAGCTAGAGAAACAGCAAAAGCCGGTTTTGTGACTGAAAAGACGTTTCCAGCAGGAAGCAATGTTCTTTTTAGATTGAATGATCAAAACCTATCAGATAATGTGACTATCGCATCAGATAAGAATGCAATGGTTGCAGGTCCTGTGTCTGTTGACTCTGGCGTAACATTAACACTTAACGGAAACTTGAGTATCGTATAATGGCTGGAATAGTTAGAGCAGATACATTTAGAACAAACACTATCAAAAGTCAGGATAGTGATGTCACAGCTATGTCAATTGATACTGGCGGACGTGTTCAAATGCCGGCTAATCCAAAGTTTAGTATATATTTATCTACCATTACCGCGACACTCGATTTCACCGCGTCCACAGGCGTTGATATTTCTTTTGATACAATAGATTTTAATGTTGGTAGCTGTATAGCAATATCTGGTTCAAGCGTTGCAACATTTACAGCCTCGGTAACTGGCTACTACCAATTTAATCTTTCAGTTGGTATCGATAGCATAGAATCGGCGCCGTGGGTAAGCACATATTTGGTAATAGACGGAGAGGTGACTAGTAACATAACATACCGCCAAATAGAAGACCCACAATCTGGCACGTATTTAACACTTTCCTCAGCAGCGTTAATCTATCTAACTGCAAGTCAAACTGTTAATCCGATGCTTAATGTAAGTACAGATACATCTGGACGAGTTCGGCATGGCACTCGCTTCAGCGGCTTTTTAGTAGCATAGGATAAGATATGAGTAAGCTAGTCGTAAATACTATCGAGGCACAGACATACAAGTATGATTCTGATACGACCGGCATGACTTTAAGTTCAAATGGCTCACCGGTGTTTCCGAATAGAGTGGATTATATTGATAGTACGTTTCCAGCTAGTGCGACATGGGATATTACTACTAATGGAATTCCAGATTGGCATAGAGAAATTACTTTAGCGTTTGATCAAATTAGCGGTAGCGCTAGTGCAGAAGCGACATATCAGGTTTATGATGGAGGAACACTTAAAACGACTGGATACAAGTACATGTCTTATTATTTTAATGCTGGAACGCCTAATGTTTCTGATCGTAATAATGTCGACAATGGCTTTGGCTTTTATGGGTGGAGTGCCGCCGTTAACTCCATGTGTGGTACAATGACCTTTACTAGATTGCAATCAAATATTTATGTTGTAAAAGGACAAACCTATAATGAAGGCTATAAAGATTACGCAATTGCCATGAATGGAAGACAAGATAGTATTACTACAGGTATTACAGGAATTAGACTTACACAAGCAAGCGGTCAGTGGGACAGCGGTAGAGTTAGGGTTTTTTGGAGATAGATTATGGTAGGAACATTAAAAGTAGATAGAATTCAAAAAGTAAATTCAGACAGTGATAGTCTAACTTTTCACGATAATGGAATTACACTAAACAAACCACTAACCGATGCTAGTGGTAACACTATCTTGGCTGTCGATGGGGCGTCAGCGTCGGTGAGCGGCAGTGTTTTACAGATTGCAGCAAGGCAACACTATAACGGTGGCAGTCACTATAGTGTAACTAGTAATCAATCACTCGCAAGTGGGCAAACTTACCCTAGCAACGGCGGTGTTGATATTACTGTAAAATCTGCTACAAGTGTTAACATGGTTGATGTTTGGTCTGGTATGGCATACGGCGCAGCTGGAGTATTGATTTGGAATCTACAGCATAGCACAGATAGTGGTTCAAGTTGGTCAAATACTTGTGCCACAGATACCTATAGCAGTAATTCTAATGGAAATCCGACGACTGATACTACTACTTCATTGATGGGATCTCAAGGTCATTCACCATCTTACGGCTGGGCCTATGATAGCGGCACTTGGGGACCAAGATTTCTAAGATATTTTCATGATCATAATCAAACTGAAGGAACAACAATTCAATATAGAGTAGTAGGCTATAATAGTAGTGCAGTAAGTAACTACATTCTGCATGCTAATTATATGGTCATGAGTTTTACTGTTACTGAAATTGGGGAGATTGGTTAATGGCTGACGGAGATACATGTAATAGATGTAATCATGATTGTCATTGTGATGTTGGCGAATGTCCAACATGCTATTCGAATGACGCTGAAGAAAGTAAAAACAATTGCCCTATTTGTGGGTGTCAGGATACTGATTAATGGCGTATATAGGTAGAGAACCAACAACTGGAGAATTTAAAAAGGTAGACGTATCGTCTTGGACCTTCAACGATTCTTCGACTTCATTTCCGCTTGGATTTCAAGCTGGTGAAGTCAATCAGCTTGTTGTATCTCTCAACGGTGTTATTCAAGAACCGACTGCAGACTTCCTTCTTACAAACGGTGGCAATAATATTATCTTCACCTCGGCTCCAGCGACTGGTGATTCATGCTTTGCGATGCTTTATGGCGATGTTGGTGGTATATCTACACCAGATGCATCTATCACAGCAGCAAAGCTAGCATCAAATCTTCAATCATTTACCGAGGATTACTTTACAGCATCTGGTGACTCGAACTCTTATACACTTACAGAATCACCTCCTTCTAAAAGTTCGATCCTTGTAACAGTAGATGGCATTGTTCAAGCCGAAGCAAATTATTCTTTAACTGGAACTTCTCTTACGTTTGATTCGAATCTTGATTCTAACTCAGCATTGCGAATCATACATCTCGGCATAAGATCTGGTGTAACAAATCCAATATCAGGCTCAGTAGGTATTACAGAAATGTCGAGTGATCTTATGGCGAAAGCTGGTATTCGAATAAATGCAAACGAATTAACTGAAGATGTAACGATTGGTACTAACCAACGTGCATCGGTGGCAGGTGATTTTAAAATTTCTGCAACATTAAGAGTGGATGGAGTATTTACAATTGTCTAAAGTTTATGTAAACAATATTCATAATAAAGCCGGTACTCAAGCAATGAGCATTGATGCAAATGGATATTTGTTCGCAAAGTTACCGCACTTCTGCATCAAAAGCACAGATGTACAATCGTTTGCACATGGCACATATGAAAGAGTTGAATTTCAAAATACTGTTGCAGATACCCATAGTTTTGCAGACCTCTCAAACAATAGAATCAATTTTACTTCTGCAACTGCTGGTGTGTACCAAATTCACTTTGGTGGAAAGATGGAAGCAATCGCGGCTGCTAGGGTTGGTTACTGGATACGTAAAGAAGGTGTTATAAATACTGGGCCTTATATTGGTTACTTTGAAGCAGAATCAAGTTCCTCTAGTTACATATTTCCAACGTTTAGTTTTATATTCCCATTTGTAGATGGCGATTTTCTTGAGCTTGACTTGTATCATACGCATGGTTCAGCAAGAAATTCATATCTAGCAGGTGCAGAGCTAGGCTTTTTCATGAGCGGTGTAAGGATAGGTTAGATATGACAAATAGTGTATTAGGTGTAAGAACTATTCAGCATACCAACGGTACCGATGCGATGACTATTGCTTCGGACGGTGCAGTAACATTTTCTGGCGCTGCATACCGGCCCGGTGAGATTATTGAAATGCTAACTCATAGTTGTGACGGAACAACCATGAATGGCGTAGGTGGCAGAAGTTACACTTGGCCAACCGTTTCAGCTATACAGGCATTTACGACAACATCTACTGATATAACAGGCAGTTCTATTGCGTACACTCCACCGACCGGAACTAAGACAGTTCTGTATAGGTTTGTTTGGAAATGGCAAGACGATGGGTATGGTGGCATTTCGCATTTCAAATTTTTTATTGATTCGACAGAAGTAAATGGTGCATACAAGTGTATCGCAGCATCATATGAATCCAATGCTCACGCAGAAAATGTACAAGTCTTTGAATACTCGATCGATTGCGCTGCAGCGTCTGAAGATGCATCTGCAGCGAAATTCACTAGCTGGACATCAAATAAAACTTTAAAATGGCAAGGCAGTGAATACGGTGGTAGCTATGGTGCTGCAGCTCATAAAAACACGTGGCGAGATCAGACCGGTGCTGCAGCACCCTATACTATTGCAATACCAACTTTAACCATAGTGGCGATAGCATAATGACAAGCGTTTTACTCGTAGATACAATTAAAAATTCTCTAGATTCTGCAGATACGGTTGCATTTCCCGGTGGTATTTACGCGCCTGGTCATGTAATTCAGACTGTTATAGCTTCTAGCACTACACAAGCATCAACAGCGGTTACTGACCTTGCAAGTCCAGTAGATTACTTGTCTGCAACAATAACACCAAAATCAGCATCTTCTGTAATTCTTATTAGAGGTAACATCTCTTGTGGTGGTAGTGCTTCAAGCATTGGAGTAAATCTTTTCCTAAAAGCAGGAGGTTCTCTTATGACAACTTCAGAACTTGGTAATGACACGGCTGGGCTACTTGATTATGGTTTTGGTAGTACATATAGCACCGCTAGCCAAAACCAATTTAGTTTTGAGGTTATGGATTCGCCTGCAACAACTAATGCATTTACATATACAGTTGCATTTGGAAGGTATGGTGGAAGTGGACTTGCATATGTGGGTTGGCACAATAACAAATCCAGAAGTTCATTAACTTTAATGGAGATTGCACAGTAATGCCTATTCAAAGAGCCAAGCCGAGAATCATAGATTTAGATCAGACTCCACTGACGAGTGTATCGAGTACTGATATGCCAGCTGGCACGGTTGTTCAAGCGAAATACTTTACTCATTCTACAACTGGCCAAGGTACTAGTACTTCTTATGTCGATCAATTTAGCTGTGACTTTACACCTACCGCAGCAGGAAATTCTATTTGGCAACATATTCAATGGACAGATCTTTGGGAAGGTAGTGAGCACAACGTTTATAGACTTGTAGATGACACTGGTGGTGCAGAAACTCTATTATCCTGGGATGCACAACAATCAGCCAGTACCTCGGGTTGGGCTACACATAACAGATCGATAAATGACTTACTTACAAACTGCCTCGCTCAAACATATACTTTCAGACTTCAAACCAAAGGTGTTGGCGGTTCCACAAATTACTGGTTTTGCTATGGACAAGGCAATGGAGTCGGAAATCCACCTGCGCAATGGACGATCATGGAAATTAAAGGATAATTTTATTATAAATAGAATAAAGTTTTTTAGAGGTCAAGATGGCAAATAGAGTACCACTCGTAGTAGCAAATCAAAAGATGAGAGAGATCGCTAATGGTGATACTTTAGATCTTACTGGCAATAAGCTTATTGTTGGTGGTGATCTTACACCATCATCTAACTCGGTATACGATCTCGGTGATTCTTCTAAGAAATGGAAAGACTTACACCTATCAGGTTCTACTATTCATTTAGGTACTATTCTTCTACAGGATAGTGGAGGCCAGCTTGTAACGAAAGATTCTGCTTCTGGTCCTACCACATCACTAGGACTAGGTGCCAATACCACAGACAATCTGACAGAAGGTTCAACGAATCTTTACTTTACAAATGCTCGCGCGGATGCTCGAGTTGCTGCAGCGCTTGCGACCGATGTCATAGTCGGCGGTGACTTAACCGTCAATGGTACGACGACTACAATTAATTCTACGACACTGACAGTAGATGATAAGAATATTGTGCTATCGTCTGGTGGAAACACTGCAGCTGCAAACGGGGCCGGCATAACTATTGACGG
>CERI01112015.1_pt1 | contig 14269 bp, 9 predicted proteins | sample 350261 | NCBI WGS metagenome assembly CERI01 (sample SAMEA2620979, study PRJEB7988) | marine metagenome | isolation source: saline water (ENVO:00002010), including
AGATTGAAAAAAGGGAAAAAAATTCCCGAATATATATTTCAAAAGCATTCATTAATGTTGCTATTGATAGTGGCTTACACCTTTATATCAGTTATAACCCTAACACCCACCCCTAAAGTAAAAAAAACTTTCCCTGGATGCGTAAAATCTTTCAAAGGGTATCCACTAGACAACGACGATATGTCAGGTATCACATACTTTGTTTGCATCATTCTTAAAATTAAAAGCAGCGAGTCGCCGTGGTATACTCTTAAGAATATGTCAGAAAAACAGCTTATTAAAAAGATGATGCTTTTATTTGATAAAATCTTATTGAAAGACAAGATTATCCAAGAAAAGATAAACAAAAAACTACAATTTGATCTAACTAACGAAGATCTGATACCAGAGACTATTGATGTTAAAACATGGCAAACATTTCTACCACCCCTATCCAGTTTAACACTTAAAGCGTCGGATAGCGTAAGTGATGACTATGTAAAATCTTTATTCAACAACGTGTCAAACGGTAACAGAGCACAAATGAATCAAATAAACACGATCAACGGAAAGATCATACATTTTTCGATATATATGCAATATTTGATTTCAAATATAGTTAAAAACGCCGAACCTATACTTATGAACTCAAATAAAGAGCCTTTTGTAGATAATATATGCTGTAACGAAGTTAAGAATGTTATTGAATTCTTTGAAAAAAAGAATCCTAGTATCTATAAAATTAATAAAGTGGTTAAATCGCTTTCCGATAATCTAGCAATCGTCCAACAGTTTACAAAGGCTAATATAATGTTTGTAAATATTAACACCAGAAAACAGTATCCGTCTATTAGCGATACCTTAAGCGAAAATACGGTTTATAAATCGTTCATTATTTACTGTAAATTTAACAGTTCAACTACTTTAACTGGAGAACTTTTAGATATTTGCATCGATAATAAGAGTTCTTTTGAAGAAGATCATACAATCGATGAAAAAATCAAAATTATGAAGAGAGAGAGCAAATTTTACAGTATAGAATCGCTCCATCAATTACACAGAATTATAAGTAAATCTATAACTTTAAAAACCAACACCAGTCTAAATCCTTTTAATAAATTAGAAAACATAGTTTACAATTTCACATTACAAACTGAAATGCATGTACCCGATATGCTTATTGAAAATTTAAACAACCTATTAAAAGACAAAAATGAACTTGTTATTAAGGAGACCAAAAATATGATAAATATTAAAAACTATTTGATCGAAAACAATAATAAACTTAAAGTATCTTTAAAAGAATTTGTATCTAAAAATTCGAAAAACTCTAGAGCTGTCTCAAAAAAGATAGATGTATTTTTTAATAATATAGAAAACTTGTACGGCAGCAAAAACCATAATCTCCTTCAAAAAAGCGACCAGAATATGTATGAAACTACCGATCATTTACATAGATACTTAAATAACATTGTGACTATATATCCCAATATGATAAAGAATAACGTTAGATATAATCATGGTGATACGGTTATTCCAAAACACTGGAAACTATCAAGAATTCATGCTATAGATATTAAGAATATAATGAAAAATCACTACAAATTGCTATTTGAGCTTTATGATGATAGCGAATTAATAGCTTTTATAGAACGATTGCAGCCTAAATTTAATAACATACTATTACTGGCTGACAACATACCTCGAATGGCAAATGTCATTGAAAACGCAAAACATTGTTTCGACGATGAAATATGTAATCTTTTGTATGAACATTTTATTCTACTTGTTTTTGACATGTACATTAAGCACATAGACGAAGAATACATAATTAAGGAAGCTCAAATAACGGCTCCTATGTCTACACAAGTTTTCGAAGAAAAAGATAACGGCGACATATCTCAAATAGAAATTCTTATTGGAGAGAAAAAGAACAACAGTGAAAAGATCGCTAATCTACTGAATATCTTTATAAATATGTATGTGGAAACATGTTCCAGCACAGTTTATGATTATGGCGATTTTATTGAAAAAGTTCTAAGATCAAAAGAGAAAGAAAAGGAGAATATTACTTCTTCATTGAAAGAATTATCAGAAGATGAAAGAAAAATACAAGATGTAATGAAAAGACAACAACTTAAAAGCAACATGGCAACGACTGATTCTACGTATGACTGGAGCAAAGGTCTTCAAAAAGGACTTATACAATATGATAAAAATACATATGACGATGAGAGAGAGGCTTTAGAAAAAATTGCTATACGAGAAAAAAATATACATAAAACCGATATGGTTACTGATATGAATAGAGATATTTATATGCTGGAAAAGTATGAGGCCGAAGAGATTGAAGCCAGAATAGAGGCAGAGGAAAACGATATGTCATATATGCACAACGACGATGAATACGATCAAGATATGGAAGATTTATCTGTGCAATTAGGTGCAATTAGGGAATACGACGATTGATTTAATTTTATTAATTAAAATATATATATTTTAATATATATGAAAATTTTAATTAATAAAAAAAGAAAGGTAAGTCTAGCAATATACATATTTATATTATTATTCGCCAGTATACAATATATTAAACCTAGTTTTATTTACACTAATCAAGGATGTATTAGAGAATTCGGATTAGGTTACAAAAATAAAACTGTATTACCACTTTGGTTTATAACCATAATATTGGCCGTATTATCTTATTATATTGTTATGTATTTAGCGCTGTATTCAAAGTGACGTTTTCCTCTTTTTTACTTAATATAACCGTTACATTTTCAAAATGTACATATTCATCATTGTTTGCTAGTTCTCCATTATGCATTTCCATTTCACCTAAACCCTTTTTGATAGCACAAGACATACTCGCTTTATTGTAATTGTCTAGATTGTTAGATACGAGATATAAGTCTATATCAAACAATTTAGCACTGTTTGTTACCTTAAATCTTTCTTGCTCATAGTATTTTGTCAAACATACATTAATATTATTTAGTGCTTCTAGTCTAATCGATTTTTTGTCATTGCTTGTGAAAGGGAATAAATCATCTATCAAATTCTTTACGTCATTTAGATCATGTGCTTTGCTGAATGCAGTAGTTACAACGCATATATCGCCTTTGACGAGTTCGACCAGCTTCGTAAATGCTGTAGGATTTCTTGCCATATTCATAGATTCGCGTTCAGTTCGCTTAAACAAATTAGGTATATTCGTTGTCCCCGAATCCTTACCCCAAAAACATCCACCTTGAACATAAATGGGCCCTTTTATGCGATCTTCTAATCTTAGTTTATCGATTAGATAAACTATTCCTGTGCACGGCCTACCTACGTTAGTTGTTATGCTAGTATAACTATTGATTAACATTCTCAGTTCATTGTGGTTTAACGATAAATTTAAAGGGAAATCATTCTTATTAACATAAGAATGAGTATCAGGCAAATCGCTCGATAAATGATGATAGATCTTTTGACTAATCGGATTTCTTTCATCGATAATGTCTCGTGAAATAAAGACAATCGTTTCTGGGAAAGCCCTTGCTAACCAAAACGCCATTTTAAATGCGCTGTTATAACTTTTTGTTTCATCATAATCCTCTATATCGCAAAAATTATAATGCTCTTTATGTCCTTCTGGAATAATCGGTACAATTAACAGGAGATTCTCATTATTTTTTTTTCGCATACCAATTTCTAGAACGTCATCTGCGTCGGTAGGATCTACTGCCAATATAGTTAATTGCTTGTCTTTAGAGAATTCCATTATTACAAAGTAAGTTGTTTATTTCTTATATTCAATTTTATTGGATTTTAACCACTGAATATAAAACTTCCTTATTAATTTCTCACTTTTAAACCCAATACCCATACCATTATTCATATAATTTTTGAATTTTTTGTAATTGTCTTTTTGGATAACATCCGACCAATTAAGGATCAATTCGTCTCTAAAATACAGTAGAATCTCTCCTTCGATGTCTTCTGGAATTGCATTGATTGCATTATAGAATTTAGCTTTCTTTACCATGCTTCTCGTTTGCATGATTCTCGTTTGCATGATTCTCGTTTGCATGATTCTCGTTTGTATATTTAGTTTAATACTATTATTAAAAAACTTATCAATTTATAATAATATTATGCAAAATCCTAAATTAGTCGAAAGCGGAACTAAATATTTTTTTACAAAAACTCTAGAAAATTGCCATAACAAAAAAATGACCTATTACAACAATTTATACAATATCATACTACTATCATTATTTGTGGTTGTAGTTTTGCTAACATTGAGATATAAATATAAAGGTAAATTAACTCCTGAACAGAAAAAGGAGAAGCAAGAAAAAGAAAGAGATTACATCTTGAATAAGATAAAATCTATCGACATTCAAAAACAAAAATATAGACAAGAAATTATAACCAATCTTCCTACTTTTGATAATGAATATTATTATTTAAATCAAAAAAATAATATATAATTATAAGTATGGAAATTAAAAGTGATGAACCTGCCTCTATAGTTGAAGAGACTATACCCAACTTTGTTGTACCCAAAAAAGAATTATACACCGAGGATGTCCTCAACGCTATGAATAAATACTATAAACTAAAATCTGATTATGAAAAAAAATATAAAAAAACCGTTAAAAACATAGCAAATAATGATTTAACTTCTATTGCTAAAAAGAGAAGACTTATTAGTTCAATAAAACCTAAATGCGTTAAGTGTAAAAGAGATGTTGGTACGATTTTTTCTAATAAAGACAGAGTTCTTACTGCTAAATGCGGAGACACCATAACGCCTTGTGGATTAGATATTCAGATACACAGAGGATCTGTTATGTCTGAATCTAAGGCTGCTGATTACTGGCAAAACGAAATCGAAAATGAGAAATTAAACATCATACAAACTAAATTGGATTTTTTATTCGGTTTTGTTAGTGAAGAAGATTCGCTTACTAAGTTCAATGAATTTAAAACAAATATGTCTGAAACTATAGAAGAATACACGTCGGCTATAAACTATTTAATGGAAAACGAGGAGGTTAAGAAAAATATTAGATTGTCAAATGAATCTTTAAATAAAAATTTAAATTTAATTAAAGAAAATATAGAAAAGTTTACAGAAAGCCAAGACATACAATATATTAAGGATTCCGTAGAAATACATATTAAAAATCTTAAACCATTAGTGGAATTCATTACTAATCTTAAATACAAATATTACACCGTAGTATATGATGAAGACAACGAGACATATACTTTAGTAAAAAAAACACATACCGTTAGTTCTATCGAAAGAGTTATTGATGAGGAACCGAAAATTATAAAATACAAATTATAAATATATTTTGCGTAAATATTACTTATATGATTTAATTTAATATACTATATGGGTGATACTACTAACATAAATCAGTTGCCACAGAATGAAATGCAAAACATTACTTTAAACACACAGGAAAACGTGCAAATGCCGCAAATGCAGCAAATGCAGCAAATGCCGCAAATGCCGCAAACGCAGCAAGTATCCGTTAATGAAAACCAACAGCATTCGCAACAACCCAATATGTTTAGTTCTGATGATCAACTGGACTTTGTAAAGAAAATTAATCTGGCTTCTGAATCTGGCGCTACGCAACTTCCATCTAGAGATATACCTAGAAACACTAATAATATCACTATTGACCCAAATGTTAAGGTTAATTATATTGACAACAGTAAACCAGCTGATTATATCAACTTACATGACACAGAAGAAAATTTAATTGCAAAAAACAATAAACGAAACGAAAATACTGGCTTTGTCAATAAATTATTTGAAGAATTCCAATTAACTATTATAATCGTTGTTTTATTCTTCTCTTTTCAATTACCAATCTTTAATTCTACATTACTTAAATTTATTCCAAAAATATTCGATGATGCAGGCAATCTCAAATTTAATGGAATAATAGTTAAAAGTATTTTATTCGGATTGGCTTTTTATCTTATTACAAAGTCATCGGATACGCTACTTCAAAAATTTTCATAGTTTAGATTGTACTGGTACGTTCAAACAGAAGTTTAAAGGATAACCGGCGTTTACACAGTTTCTATGTGAATCGAACGGTTCTCGTTTATTAGATTTAATGAAACTCGTTGCTAATACTAATAATATTAATAGTACTATATTAAATATCGAAAGCATTATATATTTAATATAGAGGAATTTTAAAACCGTCCTTTTTTTTTTGGTTTAATTTAAATAAATCGCCCAATAAATTTTTACCACTTTTTTGTGTTTTAGCTTTAGCTTTAGCTTTAGCTTTAGCTTTAGCTTGAGCTTTAGCTTGAGCTTTAGTTTTAGTCTTCGCTTTAGCCTTAGTTTTAGCCTTTTCTTTAGCTGTTGCTTTAGTATTGGCTTTTGAATCGGAATTATTATTAGGTATGTATCTTAAAAACCATTCTTCATATTCTTTGGTGTGTTTTTTGTCCATCAACTCATTGTATTTTTTAGTTTTTTCTTCTCTAATATCTTCTAAAGTAGATTGCGAACCATAACAATTTATATTGAATCTCCTTAATACACCTTTTTGTTGTAATCGATTTCTTTGTTGAACTTTAAAAAGGAATTCCGTCATACATAATATACGATTTTTGTCGTAATAAGGTCTGTTGGCATAAAGAAATGCCAAATAGAAACTCAACATAGTGTCGATTGTGGCTATTCTGACTTTTCTTTTATCTACATCTACTACGTTGTAACTATGACATGCCAGTGGTTCATAAATAAAACATATGGTATCTATACCATATAAGACTTCATAATGCGGTGCTATTACTTCCCCAACACCATCCTTTTTTGAAATGGATATATTTTTGTAGCCATTGTATTCTAATCTTTCTTTAACTACCGTCGCGGTAAAAAAAGGCTTCGTTGACATGACATCAAAATCTGGATTTTTTTGAATTATTCTTTTACCTTCTCTTTTTGGCATGTATGTTGAATATATGCCGTGTGCCAATGAACCGAAAAAAACCACGCCTTGTCCTATTAGTGCGTCTCTTGTTATATTAAATATATCCGACTCCTTCTTTTTATCTCTAATCTCCAGCCCTCTTTGAAAATTCATATTTAAACAATCTACCCCATACAATGGGTAGTTTTTGTTTAATAAAATCAATCTCTTTAAAACCTTTTCCCAACGACTTGTGTCACCCTCTGGCCTGGACAACTCCAGATACATTGCCATTCTTAGAAAATTTGGTGCTGCATACAAAATACCACCAACACTAATGCTCTCTTTCTTTATTGATTCATATAAATCCTTATTCATATAGGTAATATCGGCAACTGGAATATAATTAACGAAAACCTTATATGTACCAAAATGGACGCCTGCTTTAGCTTCCACGTCGTCAAACTCTTTTGCATATATATCCGCCAGTTCTTTGGCGTCCTCTAATGCATTAGCTGAATAAAAATCATAGTCTGGAATTTCTAAATCCCTATTGTAAAACTGATCCTCTTCAGGTAAAATATTATTGATTGCTGTACCACCATAACATATCAACTTTTTATTTCTAAGAAATTCCTCTACTGTGTTTATTATTTTTTCTATTTCAGGACCATTTACTGCTCTTTTTTTTTGACGCTCTTCGGCTTTATCTACCGCCTCTCTCAGTATTTTTAATTCTAATTCCTCTAAGTTATTCATATATATATATACTGTTTAAAATAAATTTCTTGCAACCGTATTATACCAATATCTTCTTACTTTAGTTTTTATTTTATCGCTCGTGTTTACTATAGTAATATGCTGATCATGAATGTTTTTTATAGAATCACAAGATGTTATATTAGGGTCGTCGACGAGCACGCCGTCCGCGTCGCGCGCCGCATGTATATCATCTATATACATATATATGAACGCAGTTAAATTGTCATAAAACCATTGCATATAATTATCTAAATTTCCTGCTTCTTCATATTTTAATAAATCGGCTTTTTGATTGCTAGCTAGATTTACCCAAGGATTTAACGAATAATCTCTTGGAATTTTTTCTCTAAACGACATACCTATAAAATTAATTTTAGCTTTTTTATGATAGCAGTAATTTGGATTTCCTGGAATATCATCTGGTATAGATATAGTCGCTGTTATTGTTCGATTTGTAATAGAACTACTACTTTCATCATAATAACCTTTTAAATGCTTAATGTATTGAACACTACTATCATCGTTTAATAAATTTCCGTTATTTAATTGAATCATCTCTAGTCCGCCGCTGGTAAGATTACTACGTATATCATCTCGCGCGTCGTCGTCGGCGTCGTCGTTTCCGACTGAAGGCAAGGTGTCTTCTGTACCGCATCTATCTAAATTAGAGATAGACAATCTTCCACCTACCATATTAACAACTTCGCCTAAATATGAGTTTTCAAATGTATAATTGTTGCAGTCACTAACAGTAATAATTATTTTGTTATTACAATCACTTATGGGTTTATCAAACACAGAGTCCACAACTTGATCATTGACAATATTATGACTTAGTGTAAACGGTAAATATCTATCTGGTTTTTTTTCTCTACTCTTTTGTATTATTTCAGCTATTTTATTATAGACTGCCACGGAGGATGATTTGATTCGAAAGTTTAATATTAATGGGTCATTTTTAATCTTTGTATATTTTGCCGAAAATCCTATATCCAATATTTCTTGCAAGACCTTAGATAATTCTATGTAATTATAACTATCTCTCGTATAACCGTTGCTTTTTGACGTCGTTCCTACGATTATCATACTATTATAATCATATAATTCAAAATCTAAACATCTACACCCTAATTTTATACAATGCGACAATGCACATAGATCAACCCAATCTTCTTTAACGGAACAACAATTATATGCCGTCATTACATAGAAGTCCTTTAATGGTTTATCTAAGTTTACCGATTTAATATCATTTAATGTTATTCCATCTTTCGTAAACATATTTTTTTTACACTTTAGATCTTTTTTATTTATTTTACTATGAACCTTAATTATAGTATAAACTGTTAATACTACTACTATTGCGGATAATATTGTAAATGTACTGTCCATTATTATATATTTACAATAATTTATTTTAAAAGTAATATAAGTATATTATATTAATGGCGGGTGGATTATTAAATTTAGTAGCAGTAGGTGATCAAAATGTAATTGTTCATGGAAATCCAGATAAAACTTTTTTTACATCTACGTTCAAAACACATACTAATTTCGGTCTCCAAAAATTTAGATTAGATTATGAGGGACAAAAAGTTATACATACCACAGAAGAAACTAAATATTCCTTTAAAGTTAAAAGATATGCCGATTTACTTATGGAGACATATCTATCTATAAATTTACCTGATATATTCAGTCCTGTGTATCCTCCTAAGGAAACACAAGATAGCAGCGGGGAATGGGTTCCATATGAATTTAAATGGATTAAGAATCTGGGTGTACAAATTATTAAAGAAATAAGCGTTACCGTTGGCGGTACTACTTTATGTACCATACCAGGAGAGTTTTTCCTTGTAAATTACAACAAAAATGGTTACGGTAAAACTGGAACATTAAATATTATGACAGGAAATGAAAGAAAATTCTATGATCCTGGTAAAGGAGGAAGGTCTTACCCTAATGCCGTTTATACCGCTAATTCTGATGGAGCCGAACCATCTATTAGAGGCGAACAATTACTAATTCCTTTAAATCTTTGGTGGACGGTTTCATATAAACAAGCCTTTCCACTTGTGTCTTTGCAATATAATGAATTATACATAAATGTCACTCTAAGACCACTAAAAGAATGGTTTATTATTAGAGATGTTTTAGATAAAACTAACAACTATCCTTATACTGCACCAAATTTTAATAGATCGGAGCAACAGTTTTATCATTTTTTACAAAGTCCTCCTAATGTAGAATTAAATTACACCAACAAAAATGTTACATGGAATTCAGATATACATATAATCGCAAATTATTGTTTCCTTTCTGAAGACGAAAGAACTAATTTCGCCACAAATGAACAACAATATCTGATTAAACAGGTATTTTTACATACATACAATAATATATCTACTGCAAATAAAATATGGCTGCAAAATTCTAAAGGACTAGTAACGGATTTTACATTTGTTTATCAAAGAAACGACGTACATTTACGAAACGAATGGAGCAATTTTACTAATTGGCCTTATGAATATCAACCCTATAGGATTAGATCTGCTCCTGCACAACTAGATGGTAGCACATTGTTCGGCGATAGAGCACTTGGACCCGGTGAAAATCCCGACTATACTCCTACAGGATTATACTTTACTGGAGATTATAAAATTGAAAACGAAAAGGACATTCTTTTGTCTTTAGGATTAATTCTTGACGGGCATCAGCGAGAAGAAATAAGAAATGCCAATGTTTATAGATATTTAGAAGCTTATAAAAGATTTTCATCAACACCCTATCAGGGTGTATATGGTTATTCATTTGCATTGTCTACAAGCATTTCTAATTTACAACCTACAGGATCTTTGAATATGAGTATGTTTAATAAAATAGAATTGGAATTTACAACTCATACACCTACTTTAGATACTAATGCACAGTATAACGTAGTATGTAATCCGGATACAGGAGAACCCGTGGGCTATAATAAACCTGCTACAAATCTATATGAATATAACTATGATTTACGAATTTATGAACAAAGGTATAATGTTTTGATACTTTCTTCTGGAAATGCTTCATTAATGTTCGCAATGTAATTCTTTTATATTATTATTATATATATAATGCCTGGTATGATTAAAAATAATTTGGAGTCATTGTTAAACAGCAATACAAAAGAAGGCTTCAGTATTAAAGACTTAAATTTAACTAAACTACTAAAAGAGAGTATATATAAGCCCGGTAACAAAAAATCTGATGATGATTTTGATGAATTTGATGATGAAGATATTAGTGATACCGAAAGTGATATTGCAGTAGCAGCAGCCGCCGTCGGTGTAGGTGATGTCGGAAAACGTGATAAAAGCAACTTTGAAGCATTAAGAGAACGTATCGGTAAAACAACAATCATTAAAACAAATATAAGAAAGGATAATTGGGCTGGTTTCGCATTTAATTCACTATGTTATACGGCATTTATTTTAACTATAGGTATTGTTGGTGCTAATCTAGAACAACTTTCAGAATTGGACGGTAGTTCTGAATACAAAAATTCTGAGGCTTTAAGAAATAAATTTGAAAAAATGTTTAAACATTCTATATTTGCACAACAATCAATTAAAATTGACCAATCTGTTAATATTGATAGACTCGGCGACAAAGTCGGCGATGAGTGGACTGAAACTGGTAAATTAAGATATTGGTGTGCGGCATGTGATTTACAAGCACAAGCAAGCTTGTTAATACAAGAATGGCCATCAAAAATTGTTGATTTTGCTAATTCATTAATGTGTAACGGGTTCTTTATGGCGTTTGATTCAGTTTTTACTAAAGGTAAATTTTTTAGAGCATATTTTCTACCAATACTATTAATACTTTTAATTTATTTTCAAATACCTGCACTAATGGCAGTATGTGCAGCGTTACTTGGATCACTTAAACATCCACATTTTCCTGTATATTGGTTAGGACTTATACTTATTTGGCCAAATCTTAAGAGTTTTGTTTCATTGTTTATTCAAGCGATTACAGGTAAAATAAATCCATGTGGGGAATATCTTGCTGATACTTCAGTTTATACTAAAGATTTATATGATTATTACGGACTTTGTGCCGAAAAGTTGGAAAGTGAGTATATTTTAATGTATAATAAAGATCGGAAGAGAAAAAAAAATTTCAAAAGACGAAGAGATCATCGCCTGGGGAAGATTGGTAAGAATAGGACGGGGCAAAAGAATGAGAAGGGTCTGTATATTCTTGATATTGATACATGGAACGAGCATAGCACGCTCGCAGGAGGTAAGCACCGCGGCGCTCACACAAAACGTAAGCGTACTGTTTTGATGAAGTTCAAAGATTTCGCAAACGAAAACGTTGGCCCTAATAAAGCTGAATGGAATGGTATGTTCGAAGTGCTGACGAACAACGACCGCCAAGTTGTCAACAATCACGACAACGTCGACCTGACCACGGAACAAGCATCTGCGGAGGTGTGGGGCGGAGCACTCAGTGGGGTTCTTGTAGGTGATCGAGTAGCCGTCGGCGGCGAAGACGGCCACACCAAGGACATAATTATATCCATATTCTCTCCTATAGAGTTTAATGTACACAACGTTATGACACCTTCGAGCTCCCCACACAAGCTGTCGGAAGGGCACACGAAGTTCGACGCGATCACGGAGGATGACCCGGACGGCGACGGCGTCGCCGACTCGGTCGCCAAGATGACACCGCACTTCCCATACTCGCCGATGTCCGACGAACCGCAAGTGGTTATGGCTGGCGGCCCGGGCTCTTGGGTAAAACATTACAAGAAGCGATTGAAGAAGCGCGGTGATGTAAAGCCCTCCCTAGCGGCGCTGAAAATGATATATGTTTTAAATTTGACTCCTTGGTGGGATAATAAAAACGCTACAAATGTATTAGAGGAAATAAACGCTGTGAGAAACTACAATAGAGAAATGCGTTGTCTATATAATTTAGAGTCAATGGTCCGCGAAGAGGCGTCGTTTGATTATAGTATAGGTGGATCAGAAATAAATGAAAGGGCTAATACTCCTGATATTCCGTCTGCGATAGGACATAATATTCACCAGGAAATAAATAATCAACTTGCAGAAGATAACTTTTTAATAAACAATATTATTAAACAATTTATTGATGCATTAAACGCTATTACTTGTGATATTACTTTAATTAACGAAAAAGGCATTCCTTATGGTACTGGAGTAAAAGGTTGTATAGGTATAAAATATGATGAATTCAATTCCATTCATGAAATGAATAAGTTTTTGAGATATCTAGTACCTCATATAAATGAAACACCAGACGCGGAAGAGAGCGGTCCGGGCTTCCGAGCAGGTAATTTAGCAATGACCTCTTTTTGTGATTCGCCTGCCAGTACTTATACTCAATCCACTGTGCCAACGGAATATGTACCGGAAGCACAAGTGGATTCGGGTGTAAGTATTGTAACAAAGGTACAACAGGGGGCGGAATACGTGAATTGGCACAAGACGATCATCGGCGGCTCCGTCGGCTCGCGCGCCACTGTCGCCACCGACGCTAGCTTTAACAGTGATGATTATCTAATGTCGGAATGGTGTAATCTCGACCATTTAGCCGACCTCTCGTCCGTTGGCATCGATAGGGACACAAGCACAAATATGTTTGTTAATGTGCTCGCCACGGCGGACCCGACCACGAGCACGCGCGATATACGCGATGAAATAATTACTAATCATTATATGGATGTCGGCCGCTATGATCTTAAATTTGAAAAGACTATCAACGCGGGTTATGTGTACAACGTGGATGTCGACGACTGGGACGGTTATGTTAGACCACCAATGCCAGATCCAACGCACGGCGACACGTTAAATCTTCCTCGCGGGAGCATACCGATGGATTCCACAACCGCAACCGCGTCCGGCACCGTCACGTCAGGCGTTAGGATGAATGGAATTCTTCGTTATACAGAGTCTGTTCCAAAGGGTGAGATATTTTACACAGTATCCCCGTTTTGCCACAGTCCTGTAAAAGAGTTAATCCCAGATAAGTTTAAAGATGTTAGAAATCATGCGGATGAGGATGTACGTTCGTGGTTTTGGAGTAGGACAAAATATACCGATCGTGTAAATTTTTACGAAAAAATGAAATCAATAATTAATGAAGACAGCACTATTAAGAATGCGATCGTGGGGAAGGGGGGGGTCGAGGGGGGTGATGTTGAACTTTGGAAAACACTCATAAACAAAAATATAACTGCTATTATGGAATTAGATAATCAATATACTATCAAAAACAGCAATGAAGATGGTAATATTAAAAAAGTTAAAAACACTGCACTTAAGAAAATTAATGATTTATACAACGATAAAGTTTTTAAGCAAAAGCGACGTTTTAATAGAGTAATGACACTAATTCATGTTATAGTAATATTTCATGTAGTTATGTACATATGGACTCTGACTGAAGCAGCTGATGGCAGAGATCCTATGGCGAAGAAGGAGCTCGTCAACGCCGCGGCGCGAGAGTCGTCTTTGAGAGCCGCGGCGGAGGCGCGCGCGGCGGCGGCGGCGGCGGCGGCGGAG
>CERI01107145.1_pt1 | contig 14239 bp, 22 predicted proteins | sample 350261 | NCBI WGS metagenome assembly CERI01 (sample SAMEA2620979, study PRJEB7988) | marine metagenome | isolation source: saline water (ENVO:00002010), including
AACTTTGCATTACCATTCTTATCATAACCAATGAATACTATATCAGGTATTGTAAAAGAATAGTCTTCCAAAAGATGATATGGTGTATATGTATATCTTTCTTTACTCATCTTCTTTTATTTTACTCATTTTTGTTTTGGTTTAATGCTTGCTAGTTCTGAATTAAGATTCCACTTCGGATGAAACCAAAACATCCTACCGTTTTTATCTTTTATTCTACTCATATTTGGTTTTCCATAACATCTAATAAATCTGTACATACTATCAGGTTTTTCATCGAATGGATTTTCCCAGTTTTTTAATTGTCCACCTCCTAGGTAATATGCTTGCAGTGGAATATTTTTACAGAGTTTAAAAATTCTAGGCTCTTTGTTTAAAACGTCTCTTGCACTGTCAAATGGATTTATCTCAGGTAATCTATGTAATATTTCAGCTCTTAAATAATTACCTATACCGTTAAAATACTTTTGATTCATTAGAGCAACATGTATAGGATGATTGAATGCGGCTCTACTTAAATTATCTTTAATATTTGATACAAAGGAACAGTATTCAGTTGTTGGATCAGGTCCTCTGTTTTCTGACCAATCCTTTTGCCATTTCCATTTTCCAAACCTTCTTACATCTACAAAAGAAAGGGTTTTGGAATTACTTTTAAACATAAGATGTGAGTGTTTATGTTTTTCATTGTCTAACGTAAACTTAAAAAATCCACTCATTCCCATAGACATTATTAATATTTTTTTTTCGTTTCCTTTTGTTAGAGTAAGTAACAATTCTTTACCTCTACTTTTTGCAGAAATTTTAAAAGTTTCAAAAGGCCTTTTTAGCTCTAAGCCTTTGTGAACCGGATTCTTAACTATATCTGTAAATTCTAAACCTTTAGTAGTCTGATTAATATAATCAGCTGTAAGTCTAAGCTCTGCTAATTCTGGCATGTCTCTTTATTTTTTATCTAAATATTTCTTTAAATCTTCCCAAACAAATCCCATCTTTAAGTCGTTTTCTAACTCATATATTAATTCTTTTATCATATGTGACGATTGTAACTTAAATTGTTTTTCAATATTAAAATTTTTAGATTCACAAAATTTAGCCTCTTCTTGTAATCTTTCTATTTTAATTTTTTGTTTAGTTATAAAAACCTTTATTCTAGTTTCTAATTCTTCTGTAATCATTTTATTTTTTGGTTAATTATTCCATAACCTTATTATACTATATGTAAACATAGTTTAATTAAAACTGCTTATTGATGAGTGAAATAATAACCATATAAAAATAGTATAATTATAAATAAACGAATAATAATATGGCTAGATTTAATGAAGAAGTACCAGTTCATGAATTGTATGGAGAACTTAGCGAGTTAGTAGATAATATTAATGCTATTAAAGAGTTCGGTACAGTTGGATGCTATGACATGAACGAGGAAATAGTAAGAACCAAGGGAAATAAAGCAGTAGAATTACTTAGGAACGTCAATACTATATTAAATGAAATAAATTCTGCTATCACAGAAAGTTATGAATATTAAATAGTAGATACATAATAAGTAATATAAACACAAATAAAAATTTAATATGAGCTATTTAGTTGCAAATTTGCCTCAAGTACAATGTTATGTACGAAAAGAATATTTATATGATTTCGAGAAAGGACATGGAGAATACGAACCATGTTATTGGGTAAGCGCCAAATCAATATTAGGTAAAGCGTTATATATCGAAGCATATTTAACTGAGTACGGGGCTCTATATGATAAATTACCTATATCTGCATTTGTTTGGGATAAAAGCGGTGATCAAGATAATTTTTTACCATTAGATTTTTTACAAATTTGGGATTGCTTTAGTTATAACATAACTGTTATAGAAAAAACTATACTAAAAAATATAGATTGTCAAGTCTATATGAAAGATAAGAAATGGCATAAAGGATATTATCTTTTTACTATTGATAGTTGCCACTCTGAGCCAAACGAACTCAACGTCAGTCTGTCTCAAACTCCAAACGAACATAAGTCATTTAATATACTTAAAATGGATAATGGTCAATTTGCGGCTCAACCAAACAACAGGGTTTTATTTCACGACCAATCTCTTACTCCTAATAAATTAAGAAAACCTGACTTTAAGGTTAGTACTCATGAATTCTTTTGTGAAAACGGACATAAGTGGGCAGCTGACGAAGGATATTTTTACGAAATAATAGATAAAGATGAGTAGAGATGAAATATACAGCACGTTAAGGGATACTTTCCACAGTCAAAGTGGATTATTCTTAAATAAAGAGCAATGTATGGCACTTTGTATGGTGATTTACAATTTTAAACAAAACAGTGATGTTAACTTAAATAAAACTAAAGACTATAAGCGTTCACAAAAACAAGGAAAAAGTCCAAAGGGAAGCCCTTAATGCTTGGGTTCTTGCTGGATGTGAAGGTACTATTGAAGCTCCTGTTAACGCTCCAATATTTAAGATCTTGTATCTTTAATAAATAATAAAAAGAGTTGCACAATGAACATATTGTCATATAAAAGATGGTTTCAATTAAATGAAAAAATGGGAGTTCCAGGTGGAATTGAAGATGCTGCCGAAAAAATATACAATAGTACAATTAGCACATTAAGTGATAGCGGAGTACGGGAATATCTTAATAAATACATAGCAGTTATCGGACGTCCTACTTTTGATATTCCGATTCCTAGTGTTTCATATGGAAGCGAGACAATAACTATAGTAAAACATACTATTGAATTCCATAATTATGTAGACACTGAGCCAGAAGTATCATCCCTATCTGTATCTTTCGGAGGAGATCCTATTAAAGGATCATTCACTAAAATGAAGAATAAAAAAGATGTAGTTCTTGAAATTTTTACTCATGTAATATTTGACTTCGAAAAATACTCAACTATAGACGTAGTAAATTATTTTAAGGGTAAAGATAAAACAGAGTATATTTCTTCTATTTCACATGAGCTAATGCATGAATACGATAACAGAAAAAGAAAAACTACATCATTTAAAGATCGAGCTAGATATAACACTGAATCTAATTTTAGAGCAGGAGTTAAGCAGATTGATGATTTCTTACATAAAATGTATTATATGAATGCAATAGAGTCTGTAGTTAGACCTTCGCAGGTTTTTACTAAATTAAAGAAGGACGGAGTAACTAAGTCAGGATTTCTTAAGGCAATTCGAAATGATAACACGTGGAAATCATTAGAAGATTCACGTGATTTTAGCGTTGACCGGATGATTAGTGACATAGTTAATGATGATATAAGCATGAACTCTATAAGAGAAATACTAGATAGCACAAACGGCTGGTATTTAGTCAAGGGTAATAAAGATGATAATTACGCAATAGTTGATGCGATGCTTAAATTAGTATTTATTAATATTTTAAATATGAACAGAGAACATTTAGATCAGTCTATAGACAGAGTAGTTAGTCATGATCCTTTTATACTTCTATTTAAAGAAACTGAGGAACGAGCTCAGTCTGCATATCGTAACATGATGAAGGACCTAGATAAGTATAAAGAAGATCATATTGGATATTATAAGAGTGTAGAAAGATACTTTAAAACTGAATCTAATAAAGTTATGCGTAAAATTAGTAAACTATACGATATGATGCCAGATGATACAACACTTAATAATAAATCAATTATTAATAGAGAATTACATCAAAAAATTAGTAATAAGAAAAGTGACGTAACTGATACTGAAATCAGAGAATCTTTTACGTTTAACAAATTTATAAACAATACTAAAGACAAATGAGTAGCACAACAGTAAAAAAGCTTATGAAGTACATGTTTAGGTGGCAACTAAGTACTCCAGTGTTGGCATGTATTCCAATTATATTATCATCGTATGGAGTAACTAATTTTTGGCTATCTGCGTTTATTGCTAATCTTATAGGATCGTTAATGTTTTTTAAAGTTGATGAGATTATATTTTCTAAGAAGACAACTAGATTTCAAAGACTTAGACTAAAGGCGATTAAAAGACAAAAACAAAAGTTTAAATAATAAATAAAAGCCCTCTTAATAAGAGAGCTTTTTATATTATTAATTTTTATTCTTACAATTAAGCGTCTTTTTTCAAACATATCATACATTTGTATTTTCCATCTTGTTGCCGAAACATTTTTTCTTGGACTATGCTAGTAGATCCAGTATGCCCAGTTGCTGCTATTTTTTTTCTTGCGTTAAACATTGCTTTTTCTCTAACATGACTCATGCTAGATGATATTGCTACTCCTACTACAGATCCTTCCTCGGTGCAGTATTCATTTTTAAACTGTTCTTCTGGGTTAACTGCTGGTTTATTATTGACTTTTGATTTCTTTCTCTCGTTTAGTTTAACAAACTCACTATAACTAATCACTTTTTTATTGTCTTGCATATTTATTTTATTTTTTTAATTACCAAGTACCAAATCTTTTATGCCAATATAAAGCTGAAAAAGGATCTTTTGCTTTAGATGAATTCTTTCCTCCCATTCTATCCCAAAATGCTTTTTTTCTTTTTGTATCTTTATGTTTAGAAAAATCATCCATTCCTTTGTATCCTCCTTTGATAATTCGATACTTCATTTCTCCTCCTACTTTCTTTTTAGCAAGAACTGACCATTTATGATTACCGCTTCCACGGTTAAGTTTTTTAACTCCTACTTTGGTGTATCCCTTTTTTTTATATCTATCTGGAATACCAGAAGATTCGTTAATTATATTTTTCCATATTCTTTTCTTCTTTTCTTCATTGATGCACCACTTATCAAAATTAAAAACTCTATTCATAATATAACGGTTATTTACAATATTATTTATTTTAGTATAATAGATAAAATTAATATAATTGATACATGATTATAATCAATTGTAAAACCTGACAGATATTTACAAAAACTTAAATAAATAATAATAAATGAAATAGTATGGTAAAGAAATGGAATGATTTTCACGGTATAGTTGAAGGAGAAAAACCTGACGATAATACTCAATTATTTGGAACAGGACCCAGTACTCAACAAGACCTAGTTATATTATTAAGGAAATTTGTGGTATTTATAAGTAAAGCAAATCCAAACTCTCAAGAGGAATTCGATGATATTAAGAATGATATAAGAGAAAAGAAAGAAGCTATCACTAGACATGTTGACTATGAAGAATTTAAGCGGTTTGGTTTTGAATATCAAGATCAAATTATTAAAGCAAGTGATCGTGAAGAAGAATTAAGAGAAGCAGTATTATCGTTATATGCTAAAGCTACAAAAAAAGGATTTATCTAATCCTTATGAAAAATTTAGCTAAGTCGTTTGAAATATGGGAATCAATTAATATTGGACCTCGATTAAGGTTGCCTAAACAGGTAGAAGTTGATGCGAGTGAACTATATTGGATTAAGAGTCTTAAGTGGAGAGACTTTAGGTGGAGCGAAATAGGAGGAGACGGAGACAACATTATTTGGCTCGATCTTAATACTGTATTAGATACTGATTTATTTGACGGAGTAGTTGTAGATATTCAACGCATACATAATACATTCAATCAAATACATATAAGTATGGCAGAAAGTCTTAGGGGAATAGGACTAGGTACTAAAATATATAAAAGCTTACTACATCATCTTGGGCATATCTATTCATCTAAAAGAAGAGGAATGAATCCTATTATATATGATGTTCTTAAAAATATCTCTAAAGACAAAACCATTACTCACGTGAGTAATGGTTTAGGAGATTTATACGTTTATAACGGTTTCGAATTTAGTAGTGATATAATAGACTACTTTAATAAAATATAATTAGTTAAAGTATTTAAAATTGTTATGACTATTTTTTATCAACTGACTTTATAAAATCATTAATTGCATCTAATTTATTTTGATTAATAGCCATATGTCTAATAGCTTTATCTAGTTCTCTGCCTTCAGACATACTTATCACGATTTTATTATTATCTACTTTAGCTTTATAGAAATCAATTTCTTTAACTGCAAGCCTAATTACCTTTTTGATATCTTTAGTAAACAATTCACTTGATACTTCATATGGTTCTTCATCGTCATCAGCATAGACAGATGCAACTCCTTCTAGGATATTGTATTCTATTTCTTCAGTAATTTTATTTTTTCCTGAAGCGATTGTTCTTACTCCTGTTACTATTATTTCCATAGTTTATTTGATTAATTTTACAGTTACTCCTTTTTTAATAGTGTAACCTATTTTTATTTTTTTATTAGCACCCATCTTCATCATTTCATCAGTTAAAGGATCTTCAATATATCTCTGTATTGCTCTTTTTAAAGGTCGTGCTCCATATTTTTCATCATATCCCTGTTTGGCAATATAATCTTTTGCTTGTTTTGATATAGTAACACTGTATCCTAATTCTTTAATTCTTTGGAATAATCCCTTAAGTTCTATATCAATTATTTTAGATATATCCTCTTGTGATAGACTGTTAAATAAAACTACTTCATCTAATCTATTTAAAAATTCAGGTGAAAATGCTTTTTTTAATGAATCTGTTATTATGCTTTTTGATTCTGCAGGTTCAGACTGGATTTTAGCTGCAGTGTTAAATCCTACTCCGGTTCCAAATTCATTTAGTTTTCTACTTCCGATATTAGAAGTCATAATGATAACTGTATTTTTGAAATCAATCTTTCTTCCTGTATTATCTGATAAGTGACCGTCGTCTAATACTTGTAATAAAATGTTGAATACATCAGGGTGTGCTTTTTCTATCTCATCTAATAATATAATAGAATAAGGTTTATTCTTAACGATGTTAGTAAGTATTCCTCCGTCTTCATATCCAGTATATCCAGAAGGAGCTCCAATTAATTTACTTACATTAAATTTTTCCATGTACTCACTCATATCTATTCTAACAAGAGCGTCTGGGCTATCGAACATATATTTTGCAAGTTCTTTAGCTAATTGAGTTTTACCAACTCCAGTTGGCCCTAAGAATATAAATGAACCAATAGGCCGATTAGGATCCTTCAAACCCATTCTACTTCTCTGTATTGACTTTACGATTTTGTTTACTGCTTCTTGTTGTCCAATAACAGTTCCAGCTAGTTTGGCTGGCATATCAAGTAAAGAATTACTTTCTTTTTCTGATACTCGAGTTAATGGTATTCCAGTCATTAAAGATACTACTTCGTAAATATCATCAGCATTAACAGGTTCTCTATTGTTTTTTAGATCTTTTTCCCACTTTAATCGTTCTATATCTAATTTATCTCCTAACTGTCTTTCCTTGTCTCTAAGTCTAGCAGCCTCTTCGTATTTTTGATCTTTAACCACGTCTTCTTTCTTTTCCTTAGTTCCAAGTATTAATTTTTCAATATCTAATACTTTTTTAGGGACATGAACATTATTGATATGAATTGAAGACCCTGCTTCATCTAATACATCAATTGCTTTATCAGGTAACTGTCGATCAGTCATATATCTATTCGTAAGAGTTACACATAATTCAATTGCTTCTTCAGTGTATTCAACATTATGATGGTCTTCGTATTTTGATTTAATATTATTAAGTATAAGTATGGTATCAGACACTGAAGTAGGTTCAATTGTTACTTTTTGAAATCTACGTTCCAGTGCTCCATCTTTTTCAATATGCAAACGATACTCATCCAAGGTAGTTGCTCCTATGCATTGTATGGTACCTCTAGCTAATGCAGGTTTAAGCATATTAGCCGCATCCATAGATCCCCCTGCCGCTCCTGCACCCATCATAGTATGTATTTCATCTATAAATAAGATAACGTTATCGTTTTCTTCAAGCTCGGTAATAATAGACTTAAGTCTTCCTTCGAACTCTCCACGATACTTAGTTCCTGCAACCAATGCTCCAAGGTCTAAAGATACTACTCTTTTGTTAAATAGTATACGTGGAACTTTTCTAGCTACTATATTTAATGCAAGTCCTTCTGCAATTGCAGTTTTACCTACTCCAGGTTCTCCAATTAGTATCGGATTATTTTTTTTACGTCTACTTAAAATCTGTGATATTCTCTTTATTTCAATTTCTCTTCCAACTACTGGATCAAATCCTCCAGTGATTGCGATATTAGTATAATCCTTTCCATAATTATCTAACGTTGGAGTCTTTTTAGTTTTATCTTTACCTTTTCCAGGCTGAGATGAACCCTTTGATGAAGGGTAGGAATCATCATCTCCATGTTTATTGTTTATTCCGTACATTATGATCTATTAATTGTATAGTTTCCATCAGCAGATATTACCTCGATATGAGTACATGCCGGATTATTTGCAAATACTTTTTTTGCAAATCCATGTGGATAATGTATATTATTATACACTTTAACGTCACCTTCAATGTGAACTTCTAATCTAGTATCAGTATCTATTTCTGATAAATCGTTTTTTCTAAATTCAGGCGCTACGTACAGCTTATTGTTTTTATTTTCCATTTTTTATAATTTTTTGTATGTATTCTTTTATATTATACTTAGTTTTCCAGTTCAATATATCATTAGTTAAAGAATCTGTTGCGGTTGCTCCAAGTCTTTCTCCTCTTCTTTCTGAAATAAACTTCCATTCAGTATCAAATAAATCTGCTAATTGAATTAGAGAAATTACTTCTCCTGATCTAAGATGCCATTCACTGTTTTTTTCTGATAGAGTAGCTTTGATTACTCCGTCAACTATATCAAACACATGAGTAAAGTCTCTAGTTTGAGTGCCAGGCAAAACTACAGTTAAAGTATCTTTCTGTTTATATTGACGTTCGAATATACCAACTACTGTTGCATAGTCTCCTTCAGTGATTTGCCCAGGTCCATATACATTATAGAAATAGCATATTTCGTATTGTAGATTGTACCATTCGTGATAGTTCTTAATCATTTCTACCATCTTAGCTTTTACCCATGCATATGGACTAAGATTTTCATCTGCTCCATTGTTTCCAAACTTAGAACTCGATGCTGAATAAATTAATTTAGCTTTATTTTGTCTACAGTATTCTAATACTCTAGATGTTCCAGTAAGATTTGATTCGATAACAGTTTCAATATCTTTAAATGAAGTAGTTATTCTTGAATATTCTCCAAAGTGATATACTATATCAAAGCTATCGTTTTTAAATATTTCTCCTATGTCTTCACATTTACCCTTGTGTATGTCAATAGAATACTCCTTAATATTTTCAAGTTTTCCAGTTGAATAATTATCCAGTACTACAATTTTTGATTTAGGATACTGAACAGTGAGTGCCTTTATTAGATTAGATCCTACGAATCCAGCTCCTCCTGTGATTAATATTTTTTTGCCATTCATATTACTTTGATTCTTCTTTTTCTTCAACGGTTTCTTCTGATCCGACTTTTACCCACGTTCCTTCAACCATTTCAGTTTCTCCTTGAACTACATTATCTGCCTTGACAATAGATATTACTCCATTAAGTTTTGCAATAACTAGTAGGTCTCCTTCTTTGTATTCACTAGTATCATTAGTTGCTTTTAATAGCAATCCCTCTCCTTCTTCCATAGATAGAAATAAGGCTTTCGCAAAGATATTCGATGCGGAAATAAGATTTTGAATTTGTTCTTCCTGTTCAGTCATAGTATATTAGTTTAAATATTTATACTAATAATATGATGGAAGTTTTATGAATTTATACGTCTGAAACGTTCTTTTTCTCTAGCTGTATCCGATCCTTTTGAATTTGAATCTAAATAGAAGCTAACATCACCAGGTTCTCCGTAGAACATGCATGCTTTTTCGAATAGAATAATAAAATCTTTTAACTCGGAATCATTTCTATTGATTGATGTTTCTATGCTATAATGTTCACTTTCAATATAAATAGTGAATGGATCACTTAAAGTGTATTCTCCTTCCTCAAAGGTATGTTCACTTTCAGGTGGAGATTCATATGTTCCAGGTAAATTATAATAATCGTAATTTAAATCTATTTCGATGTCCATAATAGTTATTACGAATTCAGGACTCCATGTACCAAACAGGTCTCCGTACATATGCCGATCCTTAGGGTCTTCCATATTATATACTTCAGAATATGAATCTCCATATATTCCTGTGGAGATTAATAATTTTGCAATATTATCTGGAACTTCAGTACCAAGTCCTATTTTAATTTCTAAGTTAACATCACTATCGTAAAAGTTTCCATCGTTTTCTATGGATTCTTCTTCAATATCACTTTCTATATTGAAGTGTACTCCTGTTGTTTTAATTTCATATGGCTTTCCAGTTAGATGATTAACTAAGTCTTTAAATATAAGTTTACATAATAAATCCTTATCATTTGACGAGGATTCATTTACACTATTAAATTCTATGTATTTGGTAATATGCTTCACTTATTAAATTGAGAAAAATTAAGAACCCGAGATTCTCCTAAACTTGAAAATTCCTCGCTCTCTTTTTCTAATTTTGCTAATTTTGCTTTAATTTTTTCTTGTCTTTCTTTATTTTTAGCAATATCTCTAGAATTTCTCCTATTAGATCTTTTAGTTTTTCTACTGGTTTTGCGCTCTGTTCTTTCAGATTTCTTAGCTATTTTAGCTTCTGCTTTAAGTTCTTTGTATGTCTTCTTAGTTTTAGACTTTTCTTTAGTATCTTTAGAAGGCTCATTAGATATTTCAGTTTTTGTATCCACAATAGGCTTTTTTGATAATGCAGCAAGAGTATTCTTACCTACAATACCATCCTGTTTTAATCCATTTTCCTTTTGGAATTTAATAACAGCTGCTTTAGTTCCTTTACCGAACTTACCGTCAGATTCTATTCCTAATAAAGTTTGAATAGATTTTACTGAATCACTATCTTTACTTCCAACAGAAATATTAGATGTTTTAGAAATTGAAGCAATTTTTTTTTCTTTAGATTTAGAAGCCGTTTTAGATTCTTCCTTAGTCACTTTAGCTGGTTCCTGTTTAGGAGTTTTAGTTTTTTGTTTAATTACTGGATTAGTTTCTGTTTTTCTTCCTTCTCCTCTTCTATATGTAGAAACACTAGTATGCGCCTTTTCTTTAAATCCGTCTTTAACTTGTCGAGTTATATCTTCTCCTTTCTTGTTTTTTGCTACTTTACCATCTCCTCCGATAAACTCTTGTGTTTTACGAGATTGGCCACTAATCGCATCTTGTATTGCTTGGTCGTCAGTTATTCCTTGTTGCTCATTCACAGATTTAATTTTATTATAAAACCTAGAATAGTCTATTCCTTTATACATATGATATTAATTATTTTATCCGTTAATCTTAATGAATTCAGAGTAATTAAGAACTCTAGACTCTCCTAAACTTGCAAATGATTCTTCTTCTTTTGCTAGTTCAGCTAACTTAGCTTTAAGTTTGTCTTGTTTTTCTTTATTTTTAGCAATATCTCTAGCGTTACGTTTATTAGATCTTTTAGTTTTTCTACCAGTTTTACGTTCTTCGCGTTCAGATTTCCTAGCTTTTTTAGCTTCTGCTTTAAGCTCATCATAAGTTTTCTTCTTAGGCTTACTTTCTTTTTTCTGTTTATCTATTTTATCTTTAGCCGAGTTTTCAGCATTTGCAATTTCAGTTGGAGTCTTAGTAGCTTCTTTTTTCTTTTTGGCTTTAGGATTATTTAGTGCAGCATTAGTTTTAGGTCCAACTATTCCGTCCGGTTTTAATCCATTTTCCTTTTGGAATTTAATAACAGCAGCCTTGGTTTTAGGACCGAAGTCACCATCATCTGCTATTCCTAATTTAACTTGAAGTTCCTTAACCTTAGTACCTTTACTTCCAACAGATATATTTGTTGATTTTTTTGCTTTTTCTGCTTTTTCGGAAGCAGCTTTTTTAGCAGCTTGTTCAGCAGCTTCTTTTTTCGCAAGTTCTTTTTTGTGATGAATTGAATCATATGCAGCAGCACCTGCTTCGTTTAATACGTTAGATCTTCCGTGTTTTATTAATGACTTTTTTGAATAATTGTTTGCGTTGTACATATTAGTATGTTATTTTCTAGTATTATTTATTATAGTAGAATAAATAATTTATATGAAATATATTAAGTATCTATATGAACAGTTTAATTTTCCAAAAAAAATAGGAAGAGGATCTGTTTTGTTGATTAAAGGAAGACCTACAGCGGATGGTAGATATCTATATGTAACCACTATCGATGGATTTGCAGAAATAAAACCTGGAATTAACATGGTATTTATTAATGATAGAGTATATAGAGTTAAGTATAAAGACGACGGTAAATTCTACGGTCAGTTAATTGACTATAAAGGAGAAGACGGATTAAAAGGAGTATTCAATATGAAAAACACAGGTAGACCTAGTTTAGTATTGAATCATAATAAAACTCCATTTCATCGAGACACTTTAAAACATACTGATATTGGAACTGCACTTAGATCACTTGGGAATAGATTATTTAGTCATGAACTAATATTAAAATAATAAGATTACAGTACGATAATAAAAAAATACAAATAGATGAAAAAAATATTAGGATTTAACAATTACTTTTTATTAAAAGATATAAATGGCGAGATTGAAAATATTAATGAAGGAATTAAATTTACCTGTACACATACAGAAGAAACTGAAGAAGTAATTGTTGATTACGACATCGAGGATAAGGTTATAAATAAAACGACCTATGATTATGACATAGATTATACTAATGATACTCCAGATGATATAGTAAAACTTGCTAATCCAAGTCCTACTCGATCTTCTAAGCTATCCGGTATACAGTCATGGGCAGGATATAACTTAGAAGATCCTGTAATAGATGGACATAATATTAAAAATTGTTTTTCTAAATGGTCAAAAGAATGGGAATCATTTTCAGATAAAGAACTTAAAGAATTAATAGATTATTCATATCCTCAAGAGTTAAAGTCTAAAAATGTAAAAGTATTATTTGTAATGGGATCAGGTTCTCCAATGTCAGCTAGACTTGCAGATGCACTTAAAACTCTATACTATCCAACAGCTAAAATAGTAGATATAATTAAGGCCTATTATGGATCAGACGCTAGAGACATAGTAAAATGGGATAAGTATAAAACTAAAACTGAAAAAACTAAAAAAATGATTGATTCGTACTTGAATAAAATATCTAAAGATTTTACAGGTAAAATAAAAAAGTCATCAGGACTTCAATCAGGAGCTAGAGATTTATTAAAACCAGGCCATTCAATAGATGATTATGTAATGAAATCAATAAAAGATGAAATGGTAGAATGGAGAGAAGAGGCTAAAACAGCTAGAAATTCTGCTATTGCTATTGAATCTATTCCATCGTTTTTAGCTGTAGATGATATAATAATACAAGGGTCTACCGTTAGAGGAGCGTTATCAGAAGTTGTTAAATCAATATCATCTTTAAAAAGTGGAATACCTCAGAGTTTACAAAATATGGCTAGGTCAAATATATTCGGATACGTATTATTTTCTTACTCAGATAGATTTTCTAAGAAGTAATATCTTCCGAATTAGATAATCCTAATACCCATTTTAATATGTCTACTCGGTCATCAGAGGAATCTTTTAATCTAGACGGAACTATTAGATGTGAAGTGTCAGAATCTTCTTGGAATTTCTCAATTGCTTCTTTTATAATACGAGCAGTATACCTTTCTTCTTGTTCTATTCTAATTTTTATTTCTTCTTTTGTTTTCATAATATAAAGTTTAATGCTTTCAATATAATTATACTACTTTTGAATAAATAATAAAAATAAGATAATAACACCATGGGAGATAATAGAGTATTAAACTTTTCAGAATTTGCAGATAAGTATTCAGTAGACGGAGATAATGAATTGAGAATTGATGATATGTCAACAGCATCTGACGCTTTTGTAGATGGATTTGATCAAGATTCATACGAAGGTCCAGAAATTAAACCTAACCGTCCAGTAGGAGGAGAAGATAGTATTACGCCTCCAGGTCCAGGAGAGGAAGGATCAGCTAACTTTAGTTCTTTCACTGATTCAGGAATGGAAGCTCCGGGTGAAGAAGAAGAATTAATTGATCCAATGGAACCTCAAGATTTAGATCTAATGGGAGAACCTTCAGACGAAGAGTTTGCACCTGTTGAAGGAGAAGAAAAAGAAGTTACGCCGCAAGCTGCTCCGCCGATAGAAGCTGATGAAGATGGAGGAGATCCTGAAAAAGACGATGAATCTGATGATGAATCTGATGATGAATCTGATGATGAATCT
>CERI01051848.1_pt1 | contig 14222 bp, 12 predicted proteins | sample 350261 | NCBI WGS metagenome assembly CERI01 (sample SAMEA2620979, study PRJEB7988) | marine metagenome | isolation source: saline water (ENVO:00002010), including
AGATATTTTTTGGCAAACTCAAGGAAAACAAGAGGTTAGCAATGAAATATGATAAGTCAGATCAGTCATTTTTGAGCTTTATTGTTCTTGGAGCGATTAAGGTGTTTTTAGGCTTAATAATTAGCTAACAATGTCTAGGCATAATCTAGTTAATTTGAGTTAGTAACAAAAACAACTTAATTCTAGGTTATTAAGCTAAATATTCAATTAATATATGGAATTATAAATGGGATTTGGTATAAGTGCTATATTGAAGGAGATTTGGATTGCCTACTAAATAATTAAGAAAATCGCAAAGATTAAAAAAATAGAAAAATAGGGTCTGGCCTCATTATAGTTAGACCCTGGAAAAGTTTATTGACAAGATAGGCATTCTTCATATTGATCCTGCTCTTGATCATTAGATACATCTAATTCATTAATTTTTGATTTATGCGATACTTTATCTGCTCTTTGAACAGAAGTTGATCTACAATAATATAGGCTTTTCACATTTTTTTGCCATGCTCTGAAATGTATCTCATGTAAATCTTTTTTTGATACATTTCCTGGCAGGAATATATTGATGCTTTGTGCCTGACATATATATTCTTGTCTTTCTCCACCAAGATCAATGACCCATCTTTGGTCAATTTCTTGAGCTGTTTTAAATACTAATTTTTCATGTTCATCTAGGAAGTCAAGATGTTGAACAGATCCTTCATTTGTTGTAATTGATGACCATATATCATCTGTATTTTTACCTTTTTCTTTAAGTAATTTTATAAGATTCTTATTTCTTACATTAAATGAGCCGGTAAGGGTTTTTTGCGTAAATGAATTTGCTGCAAATGGCTCTATTCCAGGTGAAGAATTTCCTGCAATTATCGAAATTGATGCAGTTGGTGCAATTGCTAATTTATTAGTAAATCTCTCCATTACATTTTGCTCTTTAGCATCTGGACACGCTCCTTTTTCTTCAGCTAGCTCCTTTGATGCAATATCTGATTGGTGCTTTATATGTTGAAATATTTTTTTATTCCAAACTTTACTCATTGCTGACTCAAAGGGAACATTCTTTGATTGTAAAAATGAATGAAATCCCATTACTCCAAGACCAATACTCCTCTCTCTCATGGCAGAGTATTTTGCCTTTGACATAGAATTAGGAGCCTTATCAATAAAGTCTTGCAATACATTATCTAGAAATCTTAATATATCCTTAATAATATATTTATTATCTTTCCATTGGTCATAATATTCAAGATTAAGAGATGATAGACAGCAAACTGCGGTTCTATCATTACCAAGATGATCCTTTCCAGTTGGTAAAGTGATTTCACAGCAAAGATTAGATGTCTTAACCTTAAGATTAAGTTGTTGATGATGCTTTGGAACAGCTCTATTTACAGCATCAATAAAAAGAAGATATGGTTCACCCGTTTCAACTCTTGCTGTTAGTAGTTTTATCCATAATGATCTTGCATCTACTGATTCAACTGGTTTATTAGTATGAGTACTAATAAGATCGAATTTTTCACCTTTTTCAACTGCATGCATAAATTTGTCAGTAATAGCTACCCCATGATGTAAATTAAGAGATCTTCTATTTGGATCGCCACCAGTTGGCCTTCTTAAATCAATAAATTCTTCAATTTCAGGGTGGTTAATTGGTAAATAAACAGCAGCGGATCCTCTTCTAAGGCTTCCTTGAGAAATTGCCAAGGTTTGCGAATCCATAACTTTGATAAAAGGGATAATTCCAGATGTTTTACCATTGCCACGAACAGTTTCTCCTATAGCTCTGACATTTCCCCAATAGCTTCCAATTCCCCCTCCTTTTGAAGCAAGCCAGACATTTTCATTCCATAAATCAACAATACCATCTAATGAATCTGATGATTCATTTAGGAAGCATGAAATGGGAAGGCCTCTATTAGTGCCTCCATTACTTAATATTGGAGTTGCTGGCATAAACCATAAATTAGATATATAATCATATAGTCTTTGAGCATGACTATCATCATCAGCATAATATGTAGCAACTCTTAAAAATAAATCCTGAAAATCTTCTTCTGGCATTAAATATCTGTCTTTTAAAACAGCTTTACCGAAATCGCTTAAATTATTATCACACTCTTTATTGATCTTAATATTAATGTCTTTTTCTTTATTTGAAGATGATGATTTACTTGCCATTTTATTATTTATAAATTTATTAAAGTCAAATACGGAAGCTAGTTTAAAACTAAATGCAGCCTAATCACAATATCTAGTGCTAAATAGTGGAAATAATCACAATATATAGTGTTAATAAATTTTTTAATAAGAGTTTTTTAATTGTCTATTAAAAAATTTAAAATTTATTACATATTTTTTTTACTAGTAGATGAGCATCTTTTTTTGTCTTTTTTGCCATTTCTTGACCAAGTTTTTTTCCTTCTTCTATTGATGCGAAGCATAAATTCGATAGCTCAAAAAGTTCGCTTCCATCAATATCTAACAGAATTGTCTTTAATGATAATTGACGAGTATTATTTATTTCTGCATGAACAGCAACTGGTGTAAAGCAAGATGCCTCAAGTTCATGAAGAAAAGCTCTTTCAGATCTGATGCAGATTTCTGTTTCTAAACAGTTAATTTTTTTAATAATATCTATAATTTGATAATCTTTATTTCTAACTTGTATTGCAAGAGATCCTTGGCCACCGGCAGGAAGGAATGAATCTATCGGAAGTGTTTGTGTAATTTTACCAATCATTTTCATTCTTTCTAAGCCGCATTTAGACAATATTGTTGCATCAACTTCATTATTATTGAGTTTGTCAAGTCTGGTTGTAATATTTCCTCTTAATGTTTTGATCTCAATATCTGGTCTAATTTTGAGTAATATTGATTTTCTTCTAGGTGATGTAGTGCCAATTACAGAATTTGACGGAAGATCCTGTAGTGATTTATATTTATTGGAAATAAAGCAATCTCTTGGGTCAAGTCTAGATGTAAATGAAATAAGCCTAGTTTGATCCCTAATAATAGGGGGTACATCTTTTGCAGAATGTATTGCAATATCTATTTTATTGTTGATTAGCTCATCTTCAATTTCTTTGAGAAAAAGTGCTTTACCACCAATATCAAATAAATTGCGATCCTGAATTTTATCACCAGTTGTGACTATAGGATGAATTTCAAATAATAAATTTGGATTAGTTTTAAGCAATTTTTGCTTAACTTCTTCAACTTGCGCTAATGCAAGGGCACTCTTTCTTGTTCCAATTCTAATTAACTTCGATAAAGGCATTATATTATATGAGTTTATAATTAGCCTTGTCTTGCTTTGAATCTAGGATTTACCTTATTGATAACATATAAGCGACCTTTGCGGCGAACGATTTTGCAATTCTTATCTCGTGTGCGTGCTGATTTAAGTGAGTTGTAAATTTTCATCTAAAAAATGTTTAAATTGTTATATTTAAGAATAATTTGAAATTGATAAAAGTCAATATAGTGTTATAAATTATCTATCAATTTCACCAAATACAATATCTTGAGTTGATATAATAGTAACCACATCTGCTAACATATGACCTTTGGCCATTGATTCAAGGGATTGGAGATGAGCAAATCCAGGAGCCCTAATTCTACAGCGATTTGGCTTATTTGAGCCATCAGATATTATATATACTCCAAATTCTCCCTTAGGTGCTTCAACACTGGAATAAACTTCACCAGCAGGAACGTGATATCCTTCACTATAGAGCTTGAAATGATTTATCATACTTTCCATAGAATTTTTCATATCTACTCTTTTTGGAGGTGAAATTTTTTTATCAGATGTCATTATCTCTCCATTTGGTATCTTTTGAATACATTGTTTTATTATTTTGACAGATTGTCGCATTTCTTCAACTCTAATAAGATATCTGTCATAAGAGTCACCATTTTTACCAATTACAATATCAAAATCAATATCGGAGTAAATTTCATATGGTTGGTTTTTTCTAAGATCCCATGCAATTCCAGAACCTCTAATCATAGGACCTGAAAATCCCCAATTAAGAGCCTGTTCCTTGGTTACAACTCCAATATCAACTAATCTTTGCTTAAATATACGATTATTTGTAAGTAATGACTCCATATCGTCAATTTTACTAGGAAATTGATCAATAAATTGACTAATTTCATTAAGTAAATTTGGCGGTAGATCTTGATGAACGCCTCCAGGTCTAATATAAGCTGCATGCATTCTTGAACCAGATGCTTTTTCGTAAAATAGCATCATTTTTTCTCTTTCTTCAAACATCCAGAGTAATGGTGTCATTGCTCCAACATCTAAGGCTTGCGTAGTAATTGCCATAATGTGATTTAATATACGAGTAATTTCAGAGAAAATTACTCTTATATATTGAGCGCGAATTGGAACTTTACAATCAAGTAACTTTTCAACTGCAAGAGCAAATGCATGCTCTTGACACATTGGAGAAACATAATCAAGGCGGTCAAAATATGGTACGGCTTGAAGATATGTTTTATGTTCAATAAGTTTTTCTGTTCCTCTGTGAAGAAGACCAATATGAGGATCTGCTTTAGTTATAACCTCGCCATCCATCTCAAGTACTAATCTTAGAACGCCATGAGCAGCAGGATGCTGCGGGCCAAAATTTATTGTTAGATTTTTTTGTTCAGATTTTTGTTGAGCAGATTTTGTCATTAAGATATAATTTTAATTAAGATATTTCTTCTAAATGTTTATTATATTGAGATTCATCCATCATTTCATTTAATGCTGATTCGTCGCCTATTTTAATTTTTGCTATCCAGCCATTTTCATAAGGGCTATTATTAATCAATTCAGGCTGAGAATTTAAATCCTCATTAATTTCAGTAATTTCGCCAGAAATTGGGCAATATACATCACTTGCAGATTTTGAAGATTCTACTACTGCAAAAGAATCTCCTTTGTTAAAATTGCTATTAATTTCTGGTAACTCAACAAATACTAGCTCTCCCAGTGCATCGGCCGCATATTGACTAATGCCAATAGTTGCAATACCATTTTCAACTTTTATCCATTCATGATCTTTTGTAAATTTCATATTTAGTTAATTTAATTTATAATTTTTTAAGAGTTTTGGTTTTGGCCTTAATGAAATTAGGTTCAGTAATAATTGCTGAAACTTTCTTATTTCTAATAATAACCTCGACTTTATCTCCTATTGCAACATTGTTTGAATCGAAATATCCCATACCAATTGAGGCTTGTAAGGAAGGTGAGTATCCTCCGCTGGTAAGGGTAGATATAATATTGTCATTTTTGCTAACTTCAAAACCTTCTCTAATGACACCGCGATCTGTTAATTTTATACCAAATCTTTTTTTATTTGCCCCATTATTTTTTTGATTAATAATAATGTCTGAGCCAATAAAGCTATTATTGGTTTTACTAACAACCCAAGATAAACCAGCTTCTATTGGTGTTATATTATCATTTAAATCATGTCCATATAGTGGATAGCCCATTTCAAGCCTAAGTGAGTCTCTTGCACCAAGTCCAATAGGTTTAACTTTAGGATATTTAGAGAGATCTAGCCAAAATTGTGCTGCATGATCATTGTGAATACTAACTTCAAATCCATCTTCACCTGTATATCCGGTTCTGCTAATATATATTTTTTGATCATTATAAGTAAATATTCCAAGATTCATATATGCAAGATCTGCAAGATTATCTTCATTGATTAATTGCGATAATATTTCTTGTGATTTTTCGCCTTGGATTGCTATTAATGAGTTAGATGATAGTTCATTAAATGAAATATTATCATTAAGATTTGATTTAATCCAGTTAACATCTTTTTGCTTGCACGCAGCATTTAATACAATAAAGAATTTATTTTCTTCTAATCTGGTAATTATAAGATCATCAATGATGCCACCATTTTTATTTGTCAAAACACTATATTTTGCTTGAAAAGGCTTTGTTATAATGAAATTACTAGGAGTAATTTTACATAGAAATTGAGCTACATTTTCTCCTTCTATTATAAATTGACCCATATGAGAAACATCAAAAATACCAACATTATTTTGTCTAACCCATAAGTGTTCTTTAAGCATGCCTTCGCTATATTGAATTGGCATTTCATAGCCAGCAAATTCTACTATCTTTGCTTGCTGATCTTTATGAATTTGGTTTAATGAAGTTTTAAGCATATTTAAATTATATTATTTATTCAATAGGAGGAATTGAAGGGGTTTTTACTTTATTTTCTTGCTGTAAATTTCTTTGTTCAATAGCTTTATCGATTTTAGAGCTACTTATTGAATTATTTTTCTTAGAAATTGCAGTCATCACAAGGCAATTAATCATAAATATGGCTATTAAAATTGAGGTTGCCTTGGTTAGGCCATTTGCTTTAGCTTTACCAGATATGATTGAGCCTGCAGAGCTACTAGATCCAGCAATACCACCTAATGAATCACCACCAGTTTTTTGGAGTAGTACTAGTAAAATTAACATTAGCGCAACAATAACCTGAATTATTAGTAATGTAAGTTGTATATTATCCATTATATTTAAAAAATCTTAAAAAAAATAATTATTGCATCAAAAATTTTATCTGACAAGGTTAATCTTAGTAAAAATTTAAATTATTTATGATTAAATCCAGTAAAAACGTAGAAATAAAGAATTATATCATAGAAAATGATAAAAATTTTATCAAAAACTCATTTGATGAGATTTTTAATAAAAATAGCATCTTAAAGCCATGTTTTCTAACTGATAATAATATTTGGCAAAATTGTCAAAAAGAATTCATTCAACATATTACAAAATTTAATTGCCGCCTTATATTGCTTGATAATCCTAAATGCAGCGATTATCACGCTAAAAAACTATTAAATAAAATTAAAGATCATGATTTTGTTATTGCCCTTGGGAGTGGCACAATTAATGATTTATGTAAATATGTTACAAAGAAAATTAATATAAATTTTGTAATTTTTGCCTCAGCTGCTTCCATGAATGGTTATCTATCTAATAATTGTTCAATTTTGATTAATAATCATAAAAAATCAATTAACTGCCTGGCACCAATAAAGGTATATTGTGATATTAATATTATCAAAAATGCACCAATCAATATGATTAAAGCTGGTATTGGTGATATATTATGCTTTTATAATTGTTATTTTGATTGGCTTGTTGCTAGTAAAATATTTGGATATGAGCTTAATCAACAATCAATAGATATTTTGCAGCCTTTAATTGATAATTTTATAAAAAATTACGATATATATAATCTAAAAGATGATAAGCTATATTATATAATTTGCGAAATTTTAATGGTATCGGCTATTTCAATGAATTTAGCAGGTGGATCAATGCCAGTTAGTCAAGGCGAGCATATTATTGCTCATTTATTAGAGATGAAATATCAATCATATATTAGTAATTTATTACATGGAGAAGTAATTGCAATTACTTCAATTATAACTTCTAAAATACAAGGTATAATTCTTAAAAATATTAGTAAATATTGTCAAGATTTAGTAAATAATATTGATATTTCGCAAATAGAGGATAATAAAGATTATTTCGATAAAATTACTTATGAGCAATGTTGTGTGGAATATAATAAAAAAGTTAACCAGATAAAATTACTAAAGAAAATTGATCCGCAAAAATTAGTTAAATTAAAGTCAGAACTTAAAATAATATATAGTAAAATTCACTATATTAGCGTTATATATAATTTTTTTGAAATTGATATTGATCCTAAAAGGCTAAATATTAGTGAAAATAAATTATATAATATTATTAAAAATGCAAAATATATTAGAAATCGTTTAACATGTTTAGATTTTGATTGCTGAATATTATGATAAAAAATATTTACTAATATTATCATTTATGCTATAATATAGATATTATTAATTTTTTTTATAGAGATGGCAGGTTCAGATGGAGATTATAATCATGATCCTAATGATGATTCATCATATTACGAATCAGATGATGATGATACGAGAGGTTTTAGACGTAAAGATCATGCGGAACAATTTAAGAAGGTAGAGAAAGGCGGTACTGATCATGATGATGATGACAATTATGATGCTAAAAGAAAGAGGTCTATGAGGATGGGGATGAATTATTCAAAAGATTTAGATCAAATGCATGTAGAAAAAACAGATGAACAAATATCAAAACTTCGTGAATTAAAAAGTAATGATGAAAGTGATTTTTGTAATAAAATTACTGAATTGTTAAATGATGATAATAAAAAAAATAATTTTTTAAAAAATGAAAAATTCCATAAATTAGTAGAAGAATATCTATTACCTACAGATAGTTATAGAGGTATTGGTGTTCAATTTGAAGAAAAGGATCCTAATTATCCAAAAAAAACGACATTTAGGATAGGCAAAGTTTTTAAAAATACTTTTGCATCAAAGATTGGGTTAGAAGAAGGTGATGTTATAGTGCTTGATGAGCAAAATAAAATGAATATATTTGAGCTTGTTACAAATCTAAGAAAAGGCAAATTAAATCCTGTTAAAGAGATTGTAAGGGATAGTAAAGTTATTTTAGATAAACAAGAATTAAATAACATTGATCGTTCAATAGATGTAACAACTGAAATTGATTGTAAAATTGATACAGGAAAATTTGATAGCAAAATTACAAAAGAATTTAGTAAGACACAAAAAGAGAGTATAGATAAAATAAATAAAATTGTGAAAACTAATAAGATTTTACCAAATTTATATGATTCTCTTAGTAATTATTTAAGCAAAAAACAAGGCATAGATGCTAAATCATTAGAGGAAAATATTAAAAAATGGGCAAAAATAAATTCAATAAATCCTAATGTTGAAAGATATTCTGAAGAACAATCTAAGGAGAAGTCATTTTTAGAAATCGATACAGTTGCATATTTGGCAGAATTCATGATGAGTTTAAGCAAATGTAAACTTGATGTTAAAGATATAACTCTTGATGATGGTGTAAATTTATTTAAAAAATCAGATGAAATAATGATACCGAGCTCAAAAATTATTTATTCTACAAGTGATGAAAATAAAAGAGTGATAATAGTAACAGATAATGCTTATTATTCAGTTTTTTGCGAAGAAAAAGTTGGTGATGAATGGAAATTATTGTATTGGGATGCTGCTGGTGTTTGCGATCCTGATAAATCCTCATGTATACTAGATGATAATTATAAAGAAAAGGTTACTAAAGATAAAAGGTTATTAAATAATATAAACGGCAATTATTTCATTGTTCATGACGGAACTTGTGGGGTTGGTTCTGCAGCGCTAACTATGACATTTCTTAGTGGTAAGAATGTGCAAGAGTTAAAAGAAACAAACCATATTGAATATATTGAAAAATTTGTAAGACAAAATAGCACTCACCAAAATCCGACGCCAGATCCACAAACACGAAGTGCACAAGCGCTATGTTGGCAAAATTATGCTCAAAAAATTAATTAGGATTACTTAATTATGTATCCTTGGCCACGAATAGTTTCAAGAAATTGAGGTTTTTTTGGATTTGATTCTAATTTTTTTCTTAATCTAGTAATTTGCACGTCAATTGTTCTATCATCAATTTCATCGAAACTTTTAGATAATTCTTCTCTACTAACAACTTTACCTTTATTTTTGCACAAAATGTGAAGTATTTTTGATTCGGTTTGTGTTAAATATATAAATTCGCTAGATTTATTAAGTTTGAGATTGGACATGTCAAATATGTAATCTCCAAATTTACAAATATTTTTATTAGCTTCTATTGATTGATTCCTTTTTAAGATATTATTGATCCTAAGTAGTAGCTCTTTAGGTTCGAAAGGTTTGGCAAGATAATCATCTGCACCAGCTTCAAGACCGCTAATCCTATCGCTAAAATCACCTCTTGCTGTTAAGATTATTATAGGAGTTTTAATTATTTTGCTAATTTTAGAAGTAAAAGTAATGCCATCTTCTTGTGGCATCATAACATCAACAATTATTAGATCAAAACTATTATCATTTAGTATTTTGCTAGCCTCATTTGTATTGCCTGAAAGAATTGTGCTGAAGTTATTTTCATCAAGATATTTGCCAAGCAGATTTCTTAGCCTAGTGTCGTCGTCAATAATTAGTACTTTCTTTTTAGGCATGTTAATATTTTTTGACTATTTTATCAATGTTTTTTAGGGTAGTTAATATTTCTTTTAGATCTTGCAATTTGATCATGCAAGGACCGTCTGACGGTGCATTATCTGGATCTTGATGAACTTCCATAAATAGTGCAGCAACACCAACACTAACTGCAGATCTGGCAAGAATTTCAACAAATTCTCTTTGACCACCACTTGCATTTCCAAGTCCCCCAGGTTGCTGAACTGAATGAGTAGCGTCAAAAATTACTGGATAACCAGTTTGAGCCATGATTGGCAGTGATCTCATATCGCTTACAAGATTATTATAGCCAAAACATGTACCTCTTTCTGTAAGAAGAATATTTTTATTATTAAAATGTTCTATTTTTTTGATAATATTTCCTACATCCCATGGAGCAACAAATTGCCCCTTTTTAACATTGATAATTTTGTTTGTTTTTGCAGCAGCTGCTAGTAAATCAGTTTGGCGGCATAAAAATGCAGGAATTTGCAAAATATCAACCTCATTTCTATTGGCAAGATATTTGCATTGTTCTTCATTGTGAATATCGGTAAGAATAGGGCAGTTAAGGCGATCTTTTACCTTGGTAAATATTTCAAGAGTTTTATCTATTCCAAGCCCTCTTTTGCTTGAAATAGAGGATCTGTTTGCTTTATCAAAAGATGATTTATAGATAAAATTTATATCTAGTTCCTGACAAATATTACTAATCTGCGTACTGATCATTAGTGAATGATCTAGTGATTCTGTTTGGCATGGTCCTGCAATTAATGCAAATGGAAGATTATTGGCAATTTTAAAATTATTTACCGATATTTCTTGATTCATAACTATCTTTATAATGAAATAATAATTTCAAATATTAGTTATTAATTAATAACAAATCAATTATTTTATGCTAGCAAAGCCAATTAATTTAATGATGGTTTTCATTGTTACCGCTTTTAATCTTATTATATTAGCATTGCCAATAATTGCTATAATATCTCCTTATATTGAATTTGGTCATAATCTTAGCTATATTCAGTTAGATGCCAGACTTTATGAAAGTGCAAAATCTGCGATATTTTTTCTCTTTTTTATGGCTAGCTTATTTATGTTAGTATATTTATTTTTTGATTTTATTTTTGGGTTTTCTGTTAGGACATCAATAAGAGGTTGTGCTGAATATAAAAAAATTAAGGATTATGAATTTCTAGATGATGTTTTTAAGCAAGTTCAAGAAAAATTTAAAAGAAAAGATGTTAAGCTTCTAATTAAAAAATCTGATGAAATTAATGCATTTGCACTTGGTGGTATAAGAACAAGCTATATTGTTATTGCTGAAGGGTTGATAAATCACTACCTTACTAAATCACACAATATGGATGATTTTTTATTAGCTATTAGAAGTGTTATGGGTCATGAAATGTCTCATATTATCAATAAGGATTATTTACCTACTTACTTAATAATTACTAATCAAAAAATTACTAATTTTTTATCAAATTCTATCTATTTTATTTTTACTATTATTGCTAGAGGTGTTGCAAATATACCATATGGTGGAGTACAAACTTCAAGAATGGTTTACGGAACCTATACAATTTTTCATTTTTTGCTTACAGTTTTTAATAGAATTATTGTGTATAATGTTTATGAATTTGTAAGAAGATTTATTTCACGTTCTATTGAATATAGGTGCGATAAGCAATCTTCACAAGCATTTGGCGGCATGAATATGTCTCTTGCACTTTCAATGTTAGGAAAAAGGGGTTATTTTACATTATTTTCAACTCATCCAGCAACTCAATCAAGAATTAATAAAGCTAGCAAAATTGAAGAAAATAATAAATTAATTAAACCTTCATTGATAAATCATATTGCAAATACTACATCTTTTATTTTACTAATCTCTTTATGTATTTACTTTGCAATATTATCTCAAGTAAATCTTATGATAGATGCTTATATTCAAAATCATGAAGAAATAAATAAATATATAGATTATATTATTTCAATAGTTAAAAACTTATTTAATTAAAATTAATAAAAGCTAGATGAAGGATCTTAATAATTTATGCGACTTAATATATGAACAAAAAAGACTCTTTAAAAAGAGTGATTTTCTAAATTATAAAATAGCAGGCAAATTACATAGTATATCTAATCAAGAATTTTATAATAAAACACTATATCTAGCATGTGCATTAAAAGAAATTGGCGTTAAAAAAGGTGATAGGTTGGCTAATTATTCATATCAAAGCCCAAAATGGCTAATTATTGATATGGGGGCAATTTTAGCTTCTATGGTAAGTGTGCCTATATTTAGCAATATATCGACTGATAATTTAATATTTCAGCTAAAGGATTCAGATGCAAAAATTATATATTGTGACAATTTATCTATTATTAATAATGACTATATTCATAAATCAGATTTAGTAATAATATATAGTAATAAAAATGACCCACATAGAAATAAATTCAAATCTAAAAAATTATATTTATTTGATGATCTCCTTGATATAGGCAAGCAAAATTGTAAAAATCATCAATGTGATTTTGTCGATTTATCTCATAATATTAAAAAAGATGATCTTGCTACTATAATATACACTTCAGGAAGTACTGGAGATCCTAAGGGTGTTGAAATTACTCATCAAAATCTTATAACGCAAATTAATACTACTAAAAATTTCTTCCCACTAAGTGAAAATGATATTGCTATTTCATATTTGCCATTGGCTCATATTTTTGAAAGAATGGTAATGATGTATTATATATCTCAAGGAATTAGAATTTATTTTGTTGATGATGTAAAAAATCTTGGTAATTATTTACAGGAATTTAGGCCAACCCTAATGACAACAGTGCCAAGAGTGGTTGAAAAAATCTATTTGGGCATTAATGCCAAAATTAATTCAACAAGTTTCATAAAAAAAATAATTGCTAAAGCAGCAATTAATAGGGCGTTAAATAAGGATGTTAACATAAAAGGTAATATCATAGATAAAATATATGATAAGCTAATATATAAAAAATTACGAAAATTTTTTGGCTCTAATATGAAGATGATAATTTGCGGCGGAGCTATGATATCTGACAATATGGAAAGATTTTATCGCAATATTAAAATAAATATATATCCTGGCTATGGCATGACTGAAACTTCTCCTGTTATTGCTACAAATTGTCCAAAAAATTATCGCTTTCAAACTGTGGGCAAATTATATGATAATGTTGAGGCCAGACTTACTAAAGATAGCGAGCTAGAAATTAGAGGCCCAAATGTTATGAAGGCTTATCATAATAGGGCTGAATTAACTAAAAAAATAATTGATAAAAATGGTTGGCTGAAAACTGGAGATCTAGCTCAAATTGATAAGGATGGATATATTAAATTAATAGGACGAAAAAAAGAACTATTCAAGACCGCATATGCCAAATATGTTACGCCAGTTCCAATTGAGCAAAAAATTATTCAAGAATTAGGATTTTTAATAGGAGCCCAAATCATTGCAGAGTCAAGGCAATATGTTATTGCGCTTTTATTCCCAGATTTTACATTGATACAAAATTACAAAAAAATGCTCTCATATAATGATTCTGACAAAAATTTTATTAATTCAGTTGAGTTAAATCAATATGTATCCAAGAAAATTGATAAAATAAACACTCAATTTGATCGTTGGCAACAAATTAAAAAATTTATTATAATATCAGACGAAATATCAATTGAAACCGGAGAAATTACACCATCAATGAAGTTAAAAAGAGCTATTATTGAGCAAAAATACTCAAAAATTATTGATGATATATATAATGAGTAGCTTGATTGCTATTTAAAGTGAATCTCAATATTAGTTTAATGAGCGATTATCATGAATTACAATTATGCATATTTAGTTGATTAAAAACCTGCTGATCAACTTCTAGGTAATTCTTTAACTGCTCCTTCATTTTTAACTTGTTCTGCATGAGTAATACTTATTTTTTTTGCATACGGGCTTTGAGATAAATTCACTTTGTCCTCAGGATGCTTTCTTTTTCCTAATATACTAGTAGCGCAATTAACAGGGTTTTGAGAT
>CERI01093762.1_pt1 | contig 14144 bp, 18 predicted proteins | sample 350261 | NCBI WGS metagenome assembly CERI01 (sample SAMEA2620979, study PRJEB7988) | marine metagenome | isolation source: saline water (ENVO:00002010), including
GTGTGAATCCACCATTTTGTGATAAATCTATTGTATTAACAACCTTGTTGTTGATGATTAAATACAATAAGTTCTTTGTATCATTTATAAGTATAGATAGATGATTCCATTCGTTAAGTGTCACAGAACTTGTGCTATAAAAGCGAACCATTTTTAATTTAGTGAACAAAAAATATGTTTCTATATAAATAAATGGTCAAGTGTAATAAAAACGATTCAGAATCGCAATGTCGTTCGTTTAAAATTATAGGATGTGGTGTAGGATTTAAATCAAAACAAACTTCTTACTACAAGGGTAAAACCCCTGCTGTAGCCGTACGAAAATTCGGAAGAATGCTTTTTAAATTAATAAATGACCCAAATTCTGAATTCTATAAATTTAAAGATCAACAAACAATCAAAGTGATCATCAAAGAAACCACGCGTGGTAGTGATAGAAAAACTTATTATTTTTTGACACAGCGTGTCGAACTCGAAAAACCTGTAACAAGAACCCTTCCTAATGGTCAAACTGTAGTTAACAGGTACAAAGTTTTATGCAAAAGATGTCCCGAAGTAGAAAGTATCATTACTGGACAAACAGAATAAATGAATATATGAATAAATATCATTCCAATTCAGTATTTTGATTTTATTAAATGCATGTAACATGCATAACATTTCTTTGTATCGTCTAATGCTCGGTGAGTTTGGGTCCAGTCTTTACCAACTATTTTGGAATATAAATATGTCAATTTAGGCCATTTACTTTCGTTCAAATACTTTTGCCCATTTAGCATTGTACAATAACTACTTTTTGTATATATCATTCCGATACAGTATTTGTGATGATTGTATTTACGATATAATTCAGATAACAATATATTAATATCAAAATTAAGATTATGTGCAACAATTGTATCTACAGTTTCCAAATCTTTTGAAAAGTCATTTAATACATTCGTTATTGGCACACCTTCCATAAGAAGGTTTTCAGTGGTAATACCATGTATGTCTGAGTTGTCAACAGTAATATAAGTATCGTGTTTGATTAAGGCAGAGTATTCTTTCAATATTTTACCGTTATCGTTATTAACGATAATATATGCTATTTCAATCATTCTAGCTTGTTCAAACTTATCAAAGTCATATGGAATAGGGTTTCGTTTCGATGGTAATCCTGTAGTTTCGACATCAAATATTAATGAAATATTCTTCATTTCGCAAAAATATAATGCAATGTTCCTTATAGTAAGTGTCAAATTTTTATTCCGCAAAAAAAGTATCTACATAACGTACGTCATTTTTGTTTAAGCTATTTATTTAGTTAAAATATCTCAACACCTATATGCCTACGTGAAATATAAAACAATAAATAAAGAAATAAATGAAAATAAAATATTTTGATTTAATAAACAATGGTTTTATTAGAAACCTTTCTCACAACCTCATTACTTAATAAAAACTCTATGTCTAGAGAATACCCAAACGAAGAACTGATTGAAGTAAAAAAACCAAGTATCTTTAGCAACGTATTCGGAATAGTTTTTATTATTATATTCATAATTTATGGAATTTCCTTATTATTCTTATGGGGACGAATGGTTATGGAAGCATTTAAATGTAGTACAAAACAAGGTGTAGCATCTATATTTCTACCGGTTCATTACAATCTTTACAAATTCGCTGATTTAATATCAATCTCTTGCAAAAATAACCAGTTTTCTGTAATCAACTAAACATTATAAAAAGTTTTTAAAAAATGAATAGAATGGATTAAATTATCTATACGTATATGATGGTGTTGTGCCCGAGTGGTGTAAGGGGTTAGACTCAAGTGCTAATGTGCTATTGCACGCGTGGGTTCGAACCCAACGACACTATATTTTTTTAAATTATTACATTGTTAATAATTTATACATCGTTTAAAACCTTTATTACATGGTTCATTCCATTTGATATAAAAATAGTGTTTTTGTTACCAAACATATTGTTTATCATATGTGATATGGTAGACTCATTTACCAAAAATATATTACCACGATTGTTGCGTTCTTTTTGTGTAGCATACGGTATCCAATCTGATTCCAGTTTTAAGGACATTTAATTCAGAGCCTTCAACGTCAAGTGATAAAAAATCTATGTATTTGGGAACATTATATGCGTCAAATACTCAATTCCAAAAATTAGGAATAACAAAATGAAAAATAAACGAATATTATATGCTTATTCTTAATAAATCACAGTTGTGTTGGTAAAAATTTGCAATTTCTTAAACTTTTTAAAAAAAAGGAAAAAACTTTTTTATCAACATGGAACGTGTGACACTATTTCATAGTTTTCGAAATATCCATACAAGATGACGAATGATTGGTTATGCGAAGGATATCGTAAAACTTCGCATAAATGTTGTACATATAAAGGAAAACACCTTCATAATGGACATTGGTACTGTGGAAAACATATACCATTAGAAGAATGTTCAATATGCTATGAATACATTAAAAAAACCCAAGAATCGCAATTGAATTGCCAACATAAGTATCATGAAGAATGTATATCGAAATGGATACGCAAAGGTTATTTCACATGTCCATTATGTCGTAAACCGTTACCAGAATCTATGGAACTGAGATGGTATGATTTAGAAGAGGTCATATTTCCTGAAAACTTTCATATTCTTCCTCGTAATCATAATCAGTTATACAGCATGGATATTATCACTTTTTCAAATGATTGTAGTATGTCATACAATATGTTCATGATATTAAATTACGAACAACCAAATCTTTTTTATGAATATACAAATCTCGTGAGATATTGGATACATCAAAATACAACTATTCAAAAATCAGCAATCACAGAGAATATGGCTAGAAAGTTTGAGCCATTCGCTAAAAAATATTACTTACATGATTTCATGAAATTATGTTTTGATGTTCAATTAATATACTAATATAGTTTTAAAGTGTTTCAACGTTGATAGTATGTAAATGAACAGTTGTTTTTTTATAATCATAATATAATTTCATGAAAATCATCACACTCGTAGTCGTTAGACTTATACTCGTAGGGATGTATAACTCAAGTTGATTTGTTTTGATACCAAATGTTGTCATACATACTAGTCCCATGGCGTTCATTGATAAATAAACAAGAGATAAATCTGTCGCAGATTTTGTTACAAACACTTTATATATTTGCGGAAACATTTGGAAACCCAATATAAAGCCACCTACATACGCTAATACTGAATACCACAAAACCATCTTAGTTGTTATTAATCAACATTTACTAAATGTATAAATAATGTTTCTGTTTAATACTAATGCCTACTGGAGTCAAAAATCTATACTTCTATTTTGAAATGATTTTTTAACACATCAATTAAATTATACTTCTTAGCGAATGGTATCATTTTTCGTCCAACGAAGGTTGAAATAACCGATGTATTGTAATCTCCATATGACATCCAATATCTTATTAAATTTGCGTATTCCCAGTAGAGTTTTGGTTGTTCATATTGTAAAGTTAACACGTCATCGAAAGAAACACCGCTTAGATACAAGAACTCTAAAACGTCATCACCCATCAACGCAGGATGGTACATTGGCATGATCTCAAAAAACCGCCATTCATAATGCTCCATCAATCGAAACCATTCAATATCCATGGAAGATGGTAATGAAGATCGGCATAGGGGACATGTGAAGTGTCCATTCAAAATCCATTTTGATATACAACTATCATGGAAACGCGCGTGTTTGCAACATGTTAAGTCAATTCTGTTTTTTAAATCACATTTTTCCAAACATATCAAACAATCATCTTTATCAATATGGTGACCACAGTACCATTTATTTTCAATTTTATATTTCGCTGTAAATGAACACGTTCTTCCATTACATGTCTTTAAAATAGCAGAACATGTGTTTGTAGTTGTCATTTTTGAAATTATAGAAGCGAATATATTGATGAATTATGTATTAAACATTTTTAAAATTTATCAAAAAGATTTTAATAAACATTGTTATTGATTTATATGGAAAATAGTAGAAACCAATACATATAAACCATTAATTGGAAGTATATTCTTACAAACCTAAAATGAGTGATGATATACAACGTGTAAAAGATATACTTGAAGAATATCATACAAAGTGGGCTAATTGTTCATATTCAATAGAAAGTATTGCAGAGAGTTTTGAAACAACAATACATAATGATGTTTTGCAAGTTCAAGAATCTATTCAAAAAGAAAAACAAATAATATTGCGGCTTTATAAAGCATTAAGAGAACATAATTTATTGAAGGATTCGGATATGTCAGAACAGTTTAAACATTTAGCATCCAAGGTTCATTATGGACAACAAGTTATGCAACAAATGTTATACTTTAAAACAAATTCAAATCGAATTCCATCATTATTTTTATATAATCCTATTGAATATGAAAAACTAAATCCATTTCAAAAGTTAATCTATTATATGTATGATTATTTTGAATCCAGAAACATTCGTAAATATGGTGAATATTGTTACTCGGAAATATGTAACCCATATCAAACCAAAGCATGGAAAATGACAAAAAAAATAATTGATGTGGTCAATGATGAATTCAATATGTTGAATAATTATCAGCATTGGATGTATTTAACATCGTCAAAAGATATGGATAAACGGGTCGCAGAGTATTTAATACGTGCTGAGGATCCACGTTTTCCCACATTGAAGAAACATCGAAATATATTTTCATTTAAAAACGGTATATACATAAGTTTGGTGCGTTCGACAAACACAGATTGTTTCATACCATATTTATCAGAAAGATACAGACAATTGGATGATAAATATATTTCCTGCAAATATTTTGACATTGATTTTACAGAATTAACGGATACTCCTGTTTTGGATTCTATATTTCGATATCAAAAACTATCTGATGAAGTTATTGCAATAAACAAAATGTTTCTGGGACGCATGTTGTATAAAACAGGACATTTGGATAACTGGCAAGTTATACTCATGCTTATTGGGTGTGGTGGAACTGGTAAAAGTACAATCAATAATATTGTGCGTATGTTTTACGATCATGAAGATGTCGGAATATTGAGTAATAATCATCAGAAAACATTTGGTCTTGCGGATATATATGACAAATTTGCTTTTATTGCGCCAGAAATAAAACGTGATTGGAATATTGACCAAGCTGAGTTTCAAGAAATAGTTAGTGGAGGCAAAATCAACATCAATATCAAACATAAATCATCACAAATGGTTCAATGGACAGCACCAGGAATGTTGGGTGGCAATGAAAATCCCGGTTTTGTCGACAACGCAACAAGTATTCAACGCCGTGTTGTAATTACACGATTTGATCAGAAGGTACAAAACGTTTTACCAGATTTACATGTTCAACTCGAGAACGAAATCTCACAGATTCTAAAGTCATGTAACTTACTATATTTGCATTACAACAACAAATATCGAAATGTAGATATTTGGAATTGGTTGCCAACATACTTCAAAGATACTCAAAACATTATGGCAAACTCTACAAACTCACTTCATGCATTTATAAACAGTAGTGCAATTATATTACATGCAGAAAAATTCATCCCGATGTCAGTTTTCTTTAAACATTTCAATACTTTTTGTTGTGAAAATAATTTAAAGAAACAAAAAATAAATGTTGATTTTTATCAAGCACCGTTTGATAAATTTAAGATAAGTGTTGTTATTAAGGATAAATTGAGATACGCCGGTCATCTTTACAAAAACGAACAAATACTTTATGGTATAGACATGGTTGCAAATCAATACGATTCAGTTAATGATGAATAGTTTAGAACCATTTATAATAACATGTAGAAATAGCAGTCTAATTCACAATATTATAAAATCACATATAAAAAATGTATTACGATTACATTATTGTAGGGCTTGGACCAGCTGGTATAACAACTGCACTAAATTTAGCAAAGACTGGAGCCTATATATTACTTTTAGAAGCGGATAATGATATTGGTGGATGTTGGAAATCAAAATACATTGAACAATTATACCATTCTGAACATTCTCCAAAAGTTTTATTTTCAAATGGAAATAAAGAGTTCAAAAAACTTTTAAAACAGATAAATGTGAAAGTAGATTATGCAAATGTATATAGATCAAATATGATGGTTTTAATTTCTATTTTATATTACGTTCTAAACTCATTTAATATCAATGATTACTATAACGTTTCTGTCTATATATTTCTATTCTTAATAGGGGATAAAAACATTAATAACAGTACAACAATTGAGAAATGGTGTATAGATAATAAGATCTCACAAAGTGCAAAACAATTATTTAATTTAACAACAATAGCCATCAATGGTACAAATATTTCAAAAGTAAAAATGTACAACCTGTTTAAATTTTTGATGAATTTTGAGACACTATTATACTATAGTAGTACCGTCCAAATGACAGAACCGAATAATTGGTTGCTTCAATGTAAAAAAATTTTGAATTCATATTCAAATGTAACTTTACAAACAAATATTACAATAGAATCAATACAAAGTTCAAATTCAACAGTGACATCAATTAAAACAATGAATAATGAAACTTTAATTGGTAAAAATATTGTGTTATGTGTTCCATTAAGAAAGATGTATAACATTGTAAGAAACTCTTCATTACCAGTACAACATAATTGGTTTGCATCAATACAAGATATGGAGAAGTATGTGTGTGACTCTACTTATTCAGGTTTCGGAGTTCAACTTCATTTTGATATCGAAAAAAAAGACCCACATTTATGGTGTTGGTCTTGTACAACGGAATGGAATATTATTGTGGTGAATAAATCGCTTACATTAAAAGAACCTAGTTACGATTCAACTATTAAAACAGTTTGGGGATGTGTATTGTGTGATTTTGAGGCAAGGAACATCTATGGAAAAACAATAAATGACTATACTAGTACTGAAACAGTAATAAATGAAATATTACGGCAGTTATCAAAACGATATGGCGAAAATCTTAAACCAAAAAAAATAACAAGACATCAAAACATCTATTGGTACGATGATAAATGGAACATTCATGAATCTAGCTTTACAAATGTGCATGGTGCTTTACCATGGAAAGGAATAATAAATAATTTATTTACCGTAGGACCACACAATATGGATGAAATCGTAGTTATTGATTCCGCAATTAAAAGCGCAAACCTGTTTTGCGAAAATCAGTTGCATGGGTGGTATGAAAAACACATTTTGAATGAATTATAATGTTCCGGACGATAAATAAATGAATAAATAATATACATTATTTTATGTATGAATTTCGTGCACGCAAAAATCATATCCGGTTGTTTGGGGTCTTGCCTAATATCTTTAATGACATTCCCGATTGATACTATAAAGTCTTTACATCAAACTGATAAAATCAAAAAATCAAAAAACTTTTATAATGGTATTAAATATGATTTGAGCAGCGAAATTTTAAGCAGCGCAACATTTTTCATAGTTTATGAGTTTAATAGCACAAGCAAAACTCAAAAAAGTATAATTTACAGTTCATCTTTAGGTTCTTTATGTTCATCTTTAGTGAAAACCCCTTTTGAATTTATGAAGGTAAAAACCCAGTGTATGCAACCCATACCTTTACTTTGTATATCTACAATGTATCGCCATTTTCCTCTTACTTTAGCAAAACATGCACCTACCCAAATAGTTACTTTTAGCAGTGTTGAAAACATGAAATCCAATTTGAAAAAGATGATATCTTCAGATGATATACCCCTTCAATACACTATGTTAATAGGATATATTGCAGGTTCGTTAGCGTGTATTATAAATAATCCTATTGATGTATTAAAAACTAAAACAATTTATAATGGAAGTATTTGTAAAAGTATATCAAGTATGACCGAAATCGGAGTGTCTAGTCTTTTTCTAGGACTTAAGTGTCGTCTCATAATGAGCGGTATGAACGTTGGTATAGGCTATTCTGTATATGACAAACTAAGTAATAAATTAACTAGAAAGTAATTGAACTACCAAAACAATAATTAGTATTTGATTAAGTATATTTCTTTTTAAGGGAACATATTAATATTAAAAAAAGTGATTCATATACTTAAGAAAAACAAGAAAAAAGTGATTTATATACTCAAAGAAAATAATACAATACTTGAATTGAATAAATATATATGATAATATAAAATGCCGGTAACAACTAGAAGAAGTCAAGCAAAAAAATTGATAACAACAAATGATACATCCGATGTAAAAAAATCATCTACATGCAGCACAAATAAAAATGGAACTCCACCTTGTAAAGATGGATTTTCTATGAAGTTAAACAAAAATAAAGAAAAATGTTGTTATAAAAACCCAAACCAAAAACCAAAATCAAAAAAAGTAAATACTGGGACTGCAAACGATGCTTTAAAAATTGTTGTAAATCAACATGAAAGTATTAAAGATTTAATTAAAAATCAATTGAGTAAAACTCTAATAGATGAAGCGCGTTTATCCCAGTTAGTACATAACAAAGAAGAACTCTATAAAAAAGGTGAATCAGATGTTAAAAAGTTTTTCTCAAAGTGGTTGAAAGGTGGAAATACGCTTGCGCGATACTTTCTTCATGATGAGGGAATGCGTCTATATGAACGCGTTGAAAACTTGAAGTTAATGGTAGCACCATCAAAACAACATAAGTATATGCTGGACCATTTAAAATACAAATATAAGCATTTACGTTTGGGAAAATTAAGTTATTTAAAAAAAGAAGAAAAAGAACGTGCTAAAAATTTTTGGGAAACATTTGCAAACGAACCCCTTGCAAGAAAAAATAGTGAAAAGTTTAACGTTTTCAAGACGGCCATACAAGATGGAATGGATAGTTATTTTTACTTAAGAAAAAAAGTTTATGAACCAGAATTAGAAGAATATACTGACGATGAATATTATTAATAATTGTAGCAAACTGCCTTCAAAAGGTATTAATAACTCTATTTTGCAATCGAATGAATGAGTTTCAAATATGTATATAATAGTTGTTTTTTTCCATAAGGAATATGAAATCCAACCCAATTGTCGTATTGAGTAATGGCATTTATATTAATTAGTGAATCATCTATGAACAAAGTATTTTGTTTATATAAATAGTTATTAATACGTTCATATGTGTCAAATTTAGGCTTTATAAACCCTTCATCAGATGTGAATAACATATTCGTATCAAAAATATCTTCAATCTGCAGACCTAGACAATCCAAGTTTTGTTCTACCCAAATTAAAGGCGTGTTTGTAAATAGTCCTGGTTTCTTTTCAAAACATTCTATAATATCGAGCATGTTTTGAATATGGTTTTTATCTTCATCATTAAAACAAGGTTGTATATATTCTTGAAAGTTCATATCATAAAACACTTGTTTATTATATTCGAATACATCGTGATGATAATTATGATTGTTATTCAATATCAATGCTGTATGACCTAATACAGGATACAATTGATTATTTAACATTTTCGCGTTACCATATGGTAACTTTGTTCGGTGTTTTACGTACTGAATACTTCTTTCTTTAACGATTTTATTTATTCTGTCATTTTGTAACAACACACCATCAAAATCAAGTAATATATTCATATTTACTATAGAATACAAATCACCTTTAAACAAGTATTTGATATTTTCTTTAAATTAAATCTAATTATTATTAAAATATGTTTTCAAATTTTTTTTCCATGTCTGCATCTATGCTAGTATTCATGTATTTCGTGTCAAGTTTTTCAAAGTTATTCAATTTTTCGAAAACTGTGAATGGACTTCGTGTTAGAGCACCATACATACCTCATATAATTACTAATTTTATGATTATTGCAGCGATTTTGATTGAATTCATTGCACCACTATTAATAGTATATGCATCAATCAGACCTGAAAACAAAAAAGCACAGAACCTTGCATTATATTCATGTTATTTGCTGGTGATTTTCACAATTTTAGCAACATTATTATATCATTTTCCACCAAATATCAGTGCTCGATATTACCCATTTATGTCAAATTTAGCAACTACAGGTGGCTTATTAGTATTAACTTATGTGTTTTTGATGAAACTGAACAAACAACAATAAACATATTATAACTAATACATTTCTTCTTGAACATGTTTAATATTTGCAATAATCTCATCAGCATGTTTTCTTTGATTTATGAGACGAGCATTTTCGATAAGTTTTTTCTTTTGAATTTCTAGAAGCTCACGTTTTTTATCCAATTCACTTGAATATTCTTCTGTTACTGTACTTATATCAATATTTTCAGAACTATCATTGGTATTTTGTTCTGTCTGATGTATATTATTATCGGTATGATGAGGTGTTTCAACAATTATTCTATTTTGATTGGCATGTTGTGATTTTTTATGGTTCATTCCATTCCTATAATGTTCAATATTTCTGTGTTTGCAAATATAAATCAACTGCATTAATATTATAGCAAGCATGGAATATAATAAGAATAAATGACGATACATTTTATATAAATAATGATTAAAAATTGTTTTGTTAAAATTTGTGTCTTTTTTTATCTAATTATATTAATATTCAAATGGAAACTATATTCATATTGATGATATTTATATTTGCAATTTGTATATACTTAATTACTGTATGGAGATTAGTAGTTGAATTCAAAAATGACAGAAACAAAATAGTTGCGAGTCATTCAACAAGTATGAGTTACTTGATAGAAAAAATAAAACAAAATTCAAAACAACATGCAAGAAACAAAAAAGAGATTCGTGATATATTAAAAAAAATCAAACAATCAGAAGAAAATGTTCAGGCGAATTACAATCAAAACTTTGCAGCCCATGAACAACTTAAAGATGAAATACGCATTAATGAAAAAATTATTTACAAAATGATTGATAATGATTCAGTTCATGAAGAGTTAAGTATATGAATCATTTGATTTTATTCCAAATTTCTGAATATAGAATATTAGTTTCATTTTCAGGGAATAATATTACTTTACTTATTTTAAGTTGGTTTGTATATGTAAGCAACATCACGAAAATTGACAAAAGACTGTTTCCACCATAAGATTGTACTGAATTAGTTTTGCAGAGTAAATCATAACAATCGTGAAAACTGACATCTTCTTTTGCAAACATTTTACCGAAATCAATAAGGATGCCTGAATTATTTAATCCCATTTCTTTTAAATGTTTAAGAGACGAAACAATATTTATACTGTGTGTGAATTTCTTAATAAACAATGCATGGTTTTTTTTTGATACTTTTGGAAAATATTTGAACTTTTCAAAAATAATCTCATCTGAAATATCATAAACTGATAAATCGTATTCATGAGACATGGACAAATGGGCATTATTATAAGCATCTGATCTAAATGTATCATTTTCACCGTAACACAATTTAGTTGCTGAATTATATAATCTTGAAAACATCATGAATAACTTCATACTATTTGGATGCAATGAATCAACTTTCACAAAATCTATATTTTTTAAATCAGGTATCAAATATTGAAGGTGTTCCTCATTTTTTTTAAGAATAAAATATATAATGTTTATTGTTTCAGAAGTTTCTTCACGAATCTTTCGCAATACTGATGAATATATCAACATATCTTTCAAATTATTCTGAGGATGAATAAAAACAATTGAACTCATTTAGTATATAAGTTCATTAAAATTTAGACGAATAGATTCTTTAAGTTTTTCATCTTGTTTTATTCGCGGATACACAATTTTGAACTGAACTATGTAATTACTTTTTTCAGTCATACCTTTACCTGTTATAACATAAGGCTGTGATTCTGTCAAAATATTTGAAAATAGTCTTGTATTTACATTCAAAACTTCACCCGATGGATGTTTTAAAAATAAGGTCGTTCCAAATATTGTATCTGCGAAATTTATTTTTTGTTTATAAATAATATTGTTCTTCTGGTCAATTTGAAAATTTGGCTGCATTTCAACAAAAATAATGAATATAATGATTGAATCATCAATTACATTTTCTTTTACATATGACTTACCAGATTCAACACCTTTCTCAATATTAATCTCAACTTTTTTTTCAATTTGTATTTTTCCAGTATTTACACATTTATTACAATTAGAAGAACATTTCATACCATTAGAACATTCATCACATTGTGACCGGACGGTTTGAACTAAAAATCCATGTCCAATGTTCTGTTTTATCTGCACGGTCACAAACCCAGCACCTCTGCATTTTGAACATTTGACTACACAATCACAGTTTTGTTCGGTTTTTATGTTTAAAGTTTTTTTGATACCATTATAGGCGTCTTCCATAGAAATTTTAATTTGTTTTTTAATTGTCTTTTTTTGTGGTTGTCGTGTTTGCTGTTGTCTGTTGTTGTGTCCAAAAAAGGTTTCGAATATATCTGGACCACCACCCATGCCTCCACCCATATTTGGTCCAAAGCCAAATGGAAAACCATGGTCCATACCAGTTTTTTTTTCAGAAGTTAGTTCCTCATAGGCATTATTTATTTCTTGAAACTTTTTCGGATCCCCACCTTTGTCTGGATGATATTTCATCGCTAGCTTTCTATACGCTTTCTTAATATCTTCCTTACTTGAATCATGAGATACACCTAAAACACTATATGGATTCATATAATATAATATATATATATACCATCTTAAGTAATTTTATATTCTAAATACACTATCTACATTTTGTAAAATGACAATTCGTTTTTTCGCTAGTTTTCTAATTAGATAACAGAATAATACATGTTCGCATATAGATTCAGTTTGTTCGTTATATGTCACCGAATCCCATCTAATGTTATGCTCATTGAATATTTCATTGTCAATTAGTGAAAAACCACCAAAACATGAACTCACATCTACAATAGATGTTTCTTGGTCAATTTTTACTAAATTGTTGGTTGTTTTTTTTGAATTATTGCATACTTTACATTTTTCGAATGCGCAACTTGGATAATGAGATTGTCCATGAATATCGGTAAATGCATATGTATCAAAATAATGATTTAACAGTTTGTTCTCTTCGGTAGCTGGTAAATGAACATTTTTCAAAAACATTTGTTGCGTATAAGGTGTTACCATACCAATATCATTTATCTTCGGATTAATTTTGAACAACTCTAACAATATATCTTTTTTAAAATATATACCACTATCAATTATAATTGACCATTTACTATCGATTGGTGTTATTTTATCCATTAACATATTTCTTACCTTTAATATACTGCCAATTCTATCGTACGTAATTCCTTTGCCTTTATTAACGTAATCATTTTCCACATTAAATCTAAACAACTTACTTTTGAATGTTTTCGTAGATATGAATCTTTCCAGAATATCACTGGTATTATCCGATGAATTATTCTCTATAAAGAAATATGTGAATGTACATGAGTAATACGTTTCAAAAGTATTCATCATCGGAATAAAAAATGTTTCTAAATAGTTCTGACTGTTTTTAAAGCATCCAATCACAGAAATAGTCGGTATGTTTTGAACACCATCTGATAAATTCATTAACTACAGTATTTGAAATTAAAATAAAAACATTTTTTTAAATTAATTATGCCGGGTTTTTTACAAACTGCAATTATAGATGGTTATTATTTTACCGATGCTTTACAAAATGATACTTTATTGCGTGTAGATAATGATACGAATTTGTTAATTGGTATTGGCTCAAATGAAGTGTCTTCAATTAGAATCACGCGCGAAAATACAACTATTAATAATATGATTTTGGAAAATGTTGAAATTGGTGAGTCAGCTGTATTAGTTACACGTCCAGATCAACCATACATAACAAATCTAGGAACCTTAAATAGCCTTGATATTGAAAATAGTCTTGTTGTAAATAACAGTATCACGACATCGAATATTCATGCAAATACTATAACTGTTGCTCATGAAGCTATATTTAACAGCAATGTAACAGTAAATGGACGATTCAATATATATGATGTATCCATCGACCAAAATTTAGTAGTGAATACCGACGCGCAGATTAAAAATGACTTATCTGTCGAAAATATTCTCAATGTATCTAATATCGCAACTTTTAACAGCAACGTGGTAATCCAATCAAACCTAAATGTTGGA
>CERI01100087.1_pt1 | contig 14142 bp, 17 predicted proteins | sample 350261 | NCBI WGS metagenome assembly CERI01 (sample SAMEA2620979, study PRJEB7988) | marine metagenome | isolation source: saline water (ENVO:00002010), including
TGCAACATCAAGTAATACATTCGGGTTTGGTTGTATAGAAAGTGAATGTTGTGATGAAGACCAAACATATGATGATGATACTGCAAAATGTTTGCAAAATGATGATTCATTTAGTGGGGGTAGAAATAATAATGTTATACCATTTAGTAATGAAATAAGATATCTCAACATATAAAATGTAATGTTATATTAATGAATACATATAAGAATACTGGATATTCACCAGAAAAATTTAATAGTATTATTTCACAATTAAACGACCGTATAAGTTGTGATTCAGAATGTGAAAAAAACTTACATGCACAAAAATTAAAACAAACATGGGCAAGTGCAATTAATAATAAAAAAAATGCTAATAAGAATGTATTAAATGCTGAAAAAAAATATTATATTTTTGCAAAAGGTCAAGATGAATACAAGAAACTATTAAATATTCGCAAACAAGATGCAAATAGGCGATTGCAAAATATTTTTTTAAAGGAAAAAAAAAATATAATTTCAAAAATAAATAATAATATTAGAAGACACGAATCTACAAGTAATAGTAAAGCTAAAATAGAGCAATTATTAGTATTAAAACAAAATAAACTTTATGAATTAGAAAAGAAAATAAATACTGTAAGAGATAATGCCTTTACAAATAATAGAAAGGTTGTTTATGAAACAACAAATTCTACAAATTTATACCACTTTAAGTATCTAATACTTTTAATCTATTATATACCAATATTTATATTAGTGTTAACAATTATTAATGATAATTATTTACATATTAATACGCCAAATTTCATAAATAGATTTATTAAAATCCAATATGAAAATATTTTTTATAAAATAATTACAATTTTATATACTATATTTCCATATTTTGTATCTTATTTTGTTGAATTGTTAATATTTGCATTTGAATATTCAATAAAATAGATTTATTTATAAAACAAAATTATATGTATATGTAAATATATATAATTTATTATACGTAATAATAATTGTTATTAATAAATTACTTCATCATCATTAGTAATATCTATATCAGCATCTTCAATTAAACATACGTTATGCCATCCTTGTCTATATTTACCGAATTTTAGATCCATAAATTCATATACTTCACGTCCCTTTGGATGATGTCTACCATAGTTTGCGATATACCATTCTTTGAATACGCGAAAACAATCTGTTTTTTTTATACATTGATCCATTTTTTTTATAATATTTTCTTTAATAAATTCTGTAAGATAGTCCTGACCTTCTCTGTAAGTGTCGCTACTAGCTAGAACCATATTACAGTCTTTTACATTACCATTATTTTCAAAAGCTTTATTTACTAACATTGACATAAAAACTTCCGCCCAATCATCAAATTTACTTTCAATATTTTTGTCAATTAAATATTGAAACGGATAATGTTCACGTGGAAACTTAATTTCATCTTCATATGGGTTTTCCAAAAATTTAGATTTAAAATCACATACTCGAATTCTGCGCCATGTACCGTCATCGTTACTTTTAATATCAAATAATGTATTGGTACAAACAACAAGTTTGAATTGCGGAATAAATGTAATTGGTTCTTGGAACAAAGCTCTACCTTGTATTGGATCTCCGCCGGTAATTTCTTTCATAATTCCTTCATTTATTTTATCACCTTTAGATGGTTCTTGCATAACTGCATAACGTGTGCCTTTTAATTGTACTATTTCAGATGATGTACTACCAATACTGTTTCTGTTTTGTGTTATAAGAGTAATTGGTACAGTTCCTTTATAATCACCAAGCGATTTTGATATCAAATCAACTAATTTTGATTTACCGTTCCTTCCTGAACCAGTGTATATGTTAAATGTTTGGTTTGAGTTTGTTCCAATAAGAATTGATGCTAGGTGTTGCCACATATAATCACAAAGTTCTTTATCTGGAAAAAGTTGTTTTATAAAATTATTTATTTCAGAAATAATAGAATCGTGTTTTTTTGTTAAAACAATATAATTGATATTTGTGCTTTTTGAAATATAATCGAGTGGTTGTCCATCGCGAAATATTCTTTCGTTAAAATCGATTACACCATTATTAAAACACAACAAATATGGATTTTGATCTAGATTTTTCAAAAATAATGGATCATAATATAAATCCTTTGCTTCCCTCATAAGGTTATTTTTCAAAGTTGTTGTTTTTAAACTTTGAGCTATAGTTGTTAATTTTTCAACACGTTTTCTGCAAGGTTCGTATTTTGGGTCTGATTGATCCAAACTTTGCAAAAGAGCCATTGATTCGAGTGTGTTATCAAGGTATATTTGATGCATTGATACTGAAATATTTAGTCGTAAATTTGTTTCTGGGCCTGGACCATGCCAACGATTATTTCTGTATTCATACCATTGATTATTTTTAATGGAAACACATGCGTAATTGTGTTTATACATATTAAATAATACATTTGCTAAGTCAAATTCTGTTGCACTTTTTGTGATTAATGTTTGTTCAATAAAATAACTTATATTTTCTTTTCTTATTTTTTCATATTCTTCTGCTGGACCTTCCGTTTTTGCCCAATACATAATTGAACGTTCTGATAAAGAGTCTGGATTTTTATTATCAAATGTTTTCCACTCATTGTACAACTCAGGGACGTTATTCCAATCAAATACTCCGTTAGAATCTGCAAGAGTTTCACGACACTTTGTCTGACTACTAAATTTTAACCAGGTCAAAAATAATCTTTTATCTACATTTGCTAAAGCCCAACCAACACGAATCCATTTGCTGAAACTTCCTGGACCATAATAGGAACATGGTAATATCATTGTGTACATGTGTGTTTCTTTTAATTTATAATCATTTACTGATAAATTCTCAAATAATTCATCTAACATTTTATCTAATGTTTCATTGTCACGAATATCCCATACATTTGTATTATTATCATTACTTTGTTTAATTTTAAATTTTGCTTTTGGTTTTTTTGAAAAATTATCAATTGCTTGATTTATATCTTGTAATCTTTCAGGTAAATAATCAAATTTAGGATATTTTTCATATCTTGCAGATAGTTTGTGCAATTCCTTTTTTAGATTAAACACATTTGTTTTATCTTCCAAGATCCATTCACTTTCATCATCTTCGTCGGTATCATATGTGAATACAATATGTTTATTTACCAAATAACAACCATGATTTGGTTTACGTGAACCGTAAAGTTGCCAATTTACATGTCCCTTTGCAACACCTTCATCTATAACATCTTCCCATGTATTTATTATTGGTAAATCCGACCATAGTGTTTTTATCTGTTCTAATATTTGATTTCTTATTAGAATTTGTACTGCTTTATGTACTGATAGTCCAATAATTATATGTATTCCGTCTTTCGTTTTATTATCCAAACAGTTAACTTTTTTTTTTTCCATAATGTAAACATCTATAGTGGTTTTTTTTGGAATTTCCAAAAATTTTGAACACGATACTAGATATGCCATTACTAAGTCTATTACATGTTCATGTGAATGTTGTTTTGTTTTAGTTCCTTTTTGATAACATAAATCAATGTCTATTAATAGTGGACCGTTTTCAATTAATTGTGTTTCTGTTAAATATTCTAAATTATTTTCTAAAAATACATGTTCATAATATTTCTCTATAAATTCTTCATAATTATTAATTTGGTAAGATCCACCATATATATTTTTATCTTTATCACCGATCCGAGTATTAGTTAATGGTACACCTTTACCTGCACATTTACTTTTCAAAAATGTATGAAATTTACGTCCGGTCATTCTGGATATACTACTATTATATATTTTATATCAATTTTTAATATTTAATCCACATAAACAACCGTTTATATATACATATAATGGAGACAGATACAGTGTTTATTTCAAAAATGACTATTAAAAGATTAATTAAAGATGTGAAGGACCTTCGTGATAATCCTTTATCCGATAATGGAATATATTATTTTCATAATGAAGATGACATATTACAAGGTAGTGCTTTGATTATTGGTCCACCAAATACACCATATTTTAATGGATTTTATGTATTTAAATTTAAATTTCCTCATAATTATCCTCATCAACCACCGAAAGTTATATATCATACTAATGATGGTATTACTAGATTTAATCCAAATCTATATCGTTCAGGTAAAGTTTGTTTATCTATTTTAAATACATGGAAAGGCCCACAGTGGACTGGTTGTCAGTCCATTTCAAGTATATTGTTGTCACTATGTAGTGCTGTACTAACTGATGCGCCTCTCTTAAATGAACCAGGAATTACAAAAATTCATTGTGATTATCATAAATATAACGAAATAATTAAATTTAAAAATTTTGAAATTGCAATGGTTAAAATGCTGGATTGTGAATTAGTAGTTAAGAAATTTCCAGAAATTCATGAAGTTATGATAGATTATTTTATTAATAATTATGATGAAATAATTACTCAAATTAAATCAAATAAAACACCAAACAAAATAATTACCACATCTCTTTACAATATGAAAGTTGTTATAGATTACTCAAAAGTTGAATATCAATTAGACAAATTATATAAAAAATTGAAATAAAATAATATATCTATGTATTATTAGATGCATTTTTGTGAAATTTGTAATAATATGTATTATTTAAAATTAGGAAAAGATTTAAATGAATTAGTTTACTATTGTAGAAATTGTGGACATGAAAATAATGAACTTTCATCAGAAAATATTTGTGTATCTGAAACAATTGTTAATGGAAATAAAGGAAAATTTGCTTCACATATTAATGAGTATACCAAATACGATCCAACACTACCGCGAACAAATACTATAAGATGCCCCAATCAGGAATGTATAACAAACAAAAATGGAAATGAGTCAAAGCGTGAAGTATTGTATATCAGATATGATGATGTTAATGTGAAATATATATATATGTGTACTTCTTGTAATACTACATGGAAAACGGATGAAAATTAAAAACTAATTTAGAAAATATATTTTTTGTCAAGAATTAAAATTGAAATAGTATAAATATATATATTTATATCCAGCTAATGATTACAGTTAAAAATCCTCCTACATTTCGTACAAATATTAGTAATAAAATAAACAATATTATTGAAAATATTAATAAATCAATAAATCTAGAAAAAGGTATATATAATTATTCTTTAAGGCAATGTACAAAAAAAAATATTGTTAAAAAATGGGAAAATCCATACTTTGTTCAAATATATGTTGATAGATTTAAAACAATACTTTTAAATATAACAAATAATAACACTTTATTAGAAGGTATAAAAAATAATGATATTCCTATACAAAAATTGGCCTTTTTCACACACCAAGAAATGTTTCCAGAAAAATGGAAAATATTAATTGATACGAAAAAAATTAGAGATGAAAATAGATACGAGCCAAAAATTGACGCTAATACTGATAATTTTACTTGTAGAAAATGTAAATCAACTAGATGTAGTTATTATCAATTACAAACACGTTCTGCAGATGAACCTATGACAACATTTGTTACGTGTATTAATTGTGGTAACAGATGGAAGTGTTAATTATATTATATTATATTATGTTCAGATATTTAAGTTTTTGTTTTTTTATTACTAGTATTTTAGCAACTACTGAATATAATTACTACGAATTAGCTATTCAAAAATGGTGTACTAATGAATATATGATACATGGTTTATGGCCACAATACAATGAAACATCATATCCAGAATATTGCACAAAAGTAAACTATACTGTTCCGGACGACAACCTATTATTATTAATGAAAAAATACTGGTTAGGTTGTGATGATACATTATGGGAACATGAATGGACAAAACATGGTTCATGCATGTTTCTACAAAATAATATTGATGAATATTATTTTTTTAATATCACAATTCACTTATTTTTAAAACACAATGAACTAACAAAAAAGTGTCATTCTGACAATTGCATATTAGGATGTTTTGATTTAAATTTTAATATTATAAATTGTAATCTCAATAACAATTAACGTAAATAATCAAGATCCTTTAGTTTCCAGTATTCAAATTTACCACCTGGTATTGGTCTACGAATTATAAACGGTATTTTTTTTTCTTCAAATTCTAATTTTGCAATCAAATAACCGTCTAAAATATTGTCTGATACTTTTATAAATGGGCTCGAACCATCATTAATTTGTTTTGCGCGTTGCCCTATAATTCTTGTATATTCATATTTAGTTAATATTGGTGTAGTTTTATGATTTGGATCAAATCCATTTTTATCTTTTTTTATTTTGCATAATTCACTTACTTCTTCTTGTGTATTATATATTATTTGTGGGTGATAATTAGATAATGAATTTATTTGCATATTATTTTTAAATTTTTGAAAATGTTTTTCATACTCTTCCGTATTTTCATCATCTGTTTCTTCTTCTTCTTCTTCTTCTTCTTGTTCTGATATTTCTTCTTGATCATTACTATATATTTCTTCTTGATCATTACTATATATTTCTTCCATTTCGCTATTATGCAAATAATCAGTTTCTCCTTTTGTTTCTTCAACCATATTACTATTTATATATATTAAAATTTATATTATTTCAATTTTAATATAATCTATAATTCTTCTAGATATTCTTCTTCTTCTAGTTCTGATTCTTCTAGTTCTGTTTCATCACTATATGCCATATCATGGTCACTCTGATTATTACTAATTTCGTTTTCGCTTTCAATTTCATCACATGAGTCATCTACGATGAAATCATCTTTTAAATAACCACTACTAGTTTTCATAGTACTTGGTATTTTGTCTAACTCATCTTCACTTTCTGTTTCGTCATCATTTAAATCATGAAATCCTCCAAAAAGTTCTTCATATATGGTTTTCCACTCACTTATTGTAAAATTTAAAATAATTTCATTATCATTTTTGTCAACTCTTATTAATGCACATGTACCAAAATATAATTCATTATCAACAGGTGGAGGAAAATCATACTTGTTTTCTGTATTTGCCTTTCCATTATTTTTACACCATAATTCTATAACATATTTTTCTTTATCAATATCCAATGTCCATGTTGTTCTTTTTTCAAATTCTTGATTTGTTTTCAAACCACATTTTTTATACAAAATGTTTCTTGATAAATTTTTTACCCTTACTTCTTTAAAATTTGTTTTTTTATCAATTAGTACTATTGATGTTGCTGTCATTTAATTAAATCTAGTAATTCGGTTTAAATGGTTTATATATATATTATATAATGAGATTATTTATAGAACATTTAAATATAGACAAAATAACATTATCACTCTTAGAAAAATATAAGTGCAATGAAGAAAAACTCAAATTTATTTTTTCAGAAAAAGGTATTATTAAAGTTGAAAAAAATTTAATTCAATATGATATTAAAAATATTGATACTCATAAAATTTACATGGATAATTATAACGTTATATGCGATAAAAGTGAATTTATTAGAGGAAATAAAATATATAGTTTTCCGAAATTACATTTTTTTGATACAATAAATGTTACTAAATATGCTCTTCGACCTAAAGCAACCATACAGTTTGTACATGAAATTAATAATAATAATATTAACACATGTTATTTCGAGAGTAAAGAAAATCCACTTAACGTAAAAGATGATATTGATACGTTTCTTTCTTTACTTAATTTTTCATAAGTTATATTAATGTTAATATGGATGTTTTTTTCACTATTTATTAGTATATCTATCATTATTATTATGCACAGTACATATAATTATTTAATAAATAATTTTACCACACATAAATTAAAAAATAGTTATACAAATACAATACAAAAACAAGAGGTTGATTTACCAAATAATGATGAACATGAATTATCTTTGAAAAATGAACTCAATGATTTTTTAAATAACTTAAAAAATAATAAATTAAATACTGAAAAACCATAAAATTTATAGTTAAAGATATTTTACTTAATATTATTATGTTAAATGAACATGAAAAAAAAAATATATTAAGCAGATTCCCTAATTTAGAACGTTCTTATGATAAAAGTTTACATAATAATGTTCAAATAAATCAGTGTAAGTTGTTTATGCTTGTACCTAAAGGTCCTAAAACATATTTATGGTACACTTATTTAGGAGCTTCAAATGTGTGTATTGTTATGCAGACAAATAATAAAGGTGCTTTTAGTAGAATAGAAATTCAACCAATGTGCTTCAATGAAGAAATTTCATATGGGACAATATTATACGGAACTTTAATAACTATTGGTTCCTATGAATATTTTACAGCTGAAAATATATTACAATATTGCGGTAATTACTTACATAAGTACTCAATATATCAAAAGTTACATATATTAAAAGATATGTTTGATACAAAAATTTCGCAAGTTACATATAATAAACGATTTATTATACCCACAATACCTTATTTATCTAATAATTTTGATGATGCTATTAAAATGTCTACTTCAATAAAATATACCGTATATGGTATAAAATGTTTTAATGATAAATGTATTGGAATATATCATGTAAAAAAAAATATTAATAATATTGGTATCTTTTACATAAGTGCTACAATTAACTCTGATATTTACAATATATATTCTAATAGCAATAGTGAATACATTGGAGTTGCTTGTATATCAAGCTATAAAACCAGTGTGCTTCTCAATGGCCTGTTTCGTAATATAAAAGAAAATATAAATTTAGACCTATTAGAAGAAAGCGATGATGAAGAAGAGTTTCAAGATATTAGTGATGATAAATATGTTGACACTAATAAAAGAGTTATAATGAAATGTAATTACAATAGACGTTTTTCCAAATGGGAACCGTTTGAACTAATAGAACCATCAAGTAATTTATCATTTACAAGTTATGAACAAGCAAAACAAATAGAAAGACAATAACAAACTTGAAATTAATATCCACGATTATATACAATAAATCATTATTTTATACATTTGAACATTTAAAAACACGACTTATCTGAAAATATTAATTTCCATGTATCTTCTAAAACGAAACCTCTTTTTTTATCAGTAATTAGCCATTTGCGCAAATCAATGTAAAATTGTTTATCGTGTTTTAATATAGATTTTTTATGACAAATAAAAAATGCACATGTTTCAGTAGTATACTGTTTTGGTAAATAAATATTTTGTGTTTTACATAAAATTTTGATAGAATCATATGATGGCCGCGTTCCTAAATGCAATTTACCACCTTTAACGGTTCTTCTGTAAATTTTACCTCTCCAACAAGCTGGATATAACTTAAATTCTTATTTAGTTGTTATAATTTCATTACAAAAACTAATAAACTCATTATAATTAACTATATGGCTTGTTGTGTCATCTTGAATAAAAATGGTATATTCAAATATAATAATACGTTAAATATTTGAATATATACAATTGATTATAACAACTTAATTAATTAACACCCGAATAATCCGGTTTTGCCGCATCATGTAAATCGCCAAGTACAGGGACGTATGTTGCATGTTCACCTTGAGTTTCTTTTACTAAAGGTGCAAGTTTTTCAACCATCTGTTCTTCTAATGTTACCGGAAAACTATTGTATTTTTCAAATTTTTCCCATTTTTCTTTTTCAGTTGGTAAGCCATTGTTACTATGTGTGACATTTTGTGTTGAACGTTTTATAAGCATGTAACCTGCGATTAATAATAATACACCATTTACACTACTAACATTTATGGAAACTAATAGAGACATTAGTAAAACTACAACTTTTCCTATAGATGTGTTTATTTTTTTCCCTAACATAGATGGTGTTTTTACATCCATCATAATATAAGAAATAATTACTACAAATAGTAAACGTTCTTGTGTACTTTTAAGGCCCATTTTTTTTACTATCATCATTAAATCTTTTTGAATCTTCATATATGATATATAAATATAAAAATTGAATTATTTTAAATACATATTATTATACTATAGTAATGTCACATGTTTCAACTTATATAGGAGAAAAAGGTTATTCGATATACAAAAATAGTATAAGTATTGAAGAACAACAATGGATTCGTAGTGAATTAATGGTACGTCCATATGTCCCTAAATCACCTATTAAACAGCCCGCTTTTCCTGTTTATCGTGAATCACCTCAAAAATTATATGTACCAAGGTTTTTCGGAACACACCATTATGGTAAACCGGATGAATATAAAATTTCTTCTGGCATACCAATTAATGTGAATTTTAAAGGTACGCTACGTGATGAGCAAATTACAGTTGTTTCTGCATACATGGACGCGGTAAATAGTAAAAATGGCGGGGGTGGACTACTAGATTTACATTGTGGTGGTGGTAAAACTGTTTTAGCATTAAATATTATTAGCAGATTAAAAGTAAAAACATTGGTAATTGTTCATAAGAGTTTCTTGTTAAATCAATGGATTGAAAGAATCGAACAATTTTTACCTGATGCTAAAATTGGACGTATTCAAGGACAAGTAATTGATATTGAAGGTAAAGATATTGTTATCGGTATGTTACAATCTTTATCTATGAAAGATTATCCAAGTGGTTTGTTTTCTGTGTTTGGATTAACACTTGTTGACGAATGTCATCATATTAGTTCCGAAGTATTTAGTAGATCTTTGTTAAATATAGTAACAAAATATATGCTTGGATTAAGTGCAACAATGCAACGTAAAGATGGGTTAACCCCAGTATTTAAAATGTTTCTTGGCGAAATCGTTTATAAAGATAATACAGTTTCTGATGATGACGTTTTGGTAAAACAAATTAATTATTTTACAAACGATGATAACTTTAACGAAACTGTTTATGATTATCGTGGAAATCCACAATACAGTACTATGATTAGCAAATTGTGTTCTTATACAAAACGTAGTGAATTTATTATAGATGTTATTAAAAACGAGCTCAAAATATTCCCTGAACAACAAATTATGATTTTAGCACAAAATAAAAATTTACTGAAATATTTACATGATACTATATATGAAAGAAATATTGCATCTGTTGGTTATTATGTAGGTGGTATGAAAGAAACAGAATTAAAAAATAGTGAAACAAAAAAAATTATTGTTGCAACATTTGCTATGGCAGCAGAAGGTCTTGATATTAAAACATTATCAACTCTTTTAATGGCTACACCTCGTACCGATATCACACAATCTGTTGGACGTATTTTGCGAATAAAACATAAAAGACCACTTGTTATTGATATTGTTGATTCTCATGATATATTTAAGCGTCAATGGAAAAAAAGAGTATCTTTTTATAAAAAAAAAAAATATAAGATTATATCTACTACTAACACAAATTATTATAATAATATTTGGGAAAATTTTTTAGAAAAATCTAAAAAAAAAACTAATAAATGTTTAATTGACAATTTGTAATATTGCATATATTTTTTTTCTTATGAAATTTTATAAAGTATTTAAAGCTTGTAATATCATTATCATATAATGTCAAATAATGAAACCCACATTTTAATGATACAAACTGTTCAAATTGCACCATTTCGTACACTAATGACTGCACTTAAAGATATTTTGTTAGAAACCAATATAACATTTACACAAGATGGTATGAAAATAATTAATATGGATAAATCACATACAATTTTAGCTCACTTAGACCTTAAATCTGAAAATTTTGAACGTTATGAATGTTTAAAACCAAAAATAATTATTGGAGTCAATATGTTTCATTTTTTTAAGTTAATTAATACCATTGACAACGAAGATACTTTATCAATATATATTGATAGTGAAGACTATACTGATGGCATTGTACAATATCTTGGTTTAAAATTTGAAAATGGTAATATAAAACAACAAAAAATTCAAAAACTAAGATTGATTGAACCTGAAACAGATGAACTTGATATTCCAGATGTTAAATTTTCATCTGTATTAAATTTACCTTCTTCGGATTTTCAAAAAATAATTCGCGATTTAGGTTGTGTTTCCGATAAAATAGAAATCAAGTCTATTGTGTCGAATGAAGGTTCAGAACTCGTTTTTAAATGCACTGGTGGATTCGCACAAGCTGAAATTAGAAGAGCCGAATCAACAAATGGAATGGAATATATTGTTAAACAAAGTAATAGTAAAATTATACAAGGTGAATTTTCTTTAAAAAATTTATGTTATTTTATTAAATGTACTAATTTATGTACACAAATTGAAATTTATTTAGAAAATGACTTACCTTTAGTAGTTAAATATGATGTCGCATCTCTTGGGGAAATTAAATTATGTTTAGCTCCATTACCACCTAGCTAATATGTTTTTTGAAAATACACCCACTATGTGATAGTCCGTATTTACACTCTATTAATTTTGGGTTTTGATTACTACAACTTGAAAACCATATTTTAACAATACAAAAATTTTTTTTTGGTGATATTGATATACCATTTACATCTAGCGAAACCATCTGCTCATTTGATATGGTTTCACCTGTTACCATATATGATGTAGATTTCCATACATCAATCACGCATTTGTTTGGTATCTTATAAGAAAAACATCCTCCATTTTTATTTTTATCGTCCTCCCATGTTGGATTTATTCCATCACGCATCATAAACAACATGCAATTTTTTATCATATTATCCGGTATATTTTTATATAATGCTACTGTTTCATCTACAGATTCAATATTCATTATTTTTATATAACTTTTTAAACTCCAGTCAGTATCATGTGGTAAATGTGCCCAAAGTGTCCATTTACTATTCAACTTTCCAGTTAAACTATTCATGTATTTATAATATATAAATAGTTTTATATTGTTTATTCATTATTCTCAATATTACATATCTCTAATGTATCTTCATTTACTTGCAAATATTGATTTTTGTTTATTGTGTGATGCTTTATATCATTATCAAAAAATACTACCACATAATTTCTATCTTTTAATTCAATCTCATAATTATATTCAAGTATAAATTCTATAAAATTTTTATCAAACAATTTATTCCCTACTATATTATACACTTTTCCATAAAAATCTACATCATGAACTGAGTATTGTTCTATATTTTCTTTTTCATTTTCATCTTCTTGTATCCTTATTTGTACTCCAAGAACATTTTTCTTACTTACTCGTGTAATAGTTTTATCAAACGTTACTATTTCTGAATCATTCACTTCAAACCTTTTAACATATCTAATAAGATCATTATTTTCCATCATAATATATTCAACCAGTATCATATCACAACAATACTTATTTGATACTTTTCCATTTTTTACATAATATATTTTATCTAATTTTGATAATATCACTTTGTCTAAACCTGTTAGACAAATTCCTTTTTTTAACATATATTGACTTATTGATACACACTTTGTAGAAAACCATAATAGTTTAATAATTAGGCTTTGTAGTAAAGGATATTTTTCTACAACATTTGTTGTTTTTTTTACAACACAATCTTTTAAACGTATGTATGTATTTTGCATGAATATAGACATACTAATTATCTCGTTATAAACTTTAAACCAATTTATTAAATATATTTCTATGATTAATCTATCATTTTTAAACAATTAGCCCTTTTTTCATTTTTTAGCTTTTTTTATTTTTTTAGCATCATTTTTCATTTTTTTAACTATATTTCTCATTTTATTCCTCCAGCCCTCAACATTTGTTGATATTATTTTATCAGAAGTTACCAACATTAATGTTATTACTGACATAAATACAAAAGGTAAAAAAACGATTATCCATGCTATTGTTGTTAAATTTCTTTCACATAATATATTTAACGTAACTGCAAATAAGATCATTATCATAAATTTTGTCAATGCTTTATCATATTCTTTTTTTAATGTGTCTATAATTATTTTGGTTAATGAAAACATAACATGTATCAAACTAGGTGCACACAGTTTTCCTAAAAGCATATATTATATTATTATATAAAAATTGGTTTTCCATTTTTATATTTTCCAACTACATCTCCAATATCTTCGGCGTCCGTTATTTCATATATATTACCGTTTTTTTCACTGTTTGTATAATATGATTTTTCATTTATTTCAACCTCATACACTTCTTCTTCCTCTTCTTCCTCTTCTTCTTGTACCTTCTTTTGATCTTCTTCTTTCTCTACTTCTTCCTCT
>CERI01018175.1_pt1 | contig 14127 bp, 27 predicted proteins | sample 350261 | NCBI WGS metagenome assembly CERI01 (sample SAMEA2620979, study PRJEB7988) | marine metagenome | isolation source: saline water (ENVO:00002010), including
TTCTGCAAAATTCACAATTAAAGTTGATACTGACATTTTAAGAAAAATTTTTGGTATTTTTACTATTGTTGCTGGCTTATACATCTTTTTTAATAAAGAAGATTAACTAAAATTTGTTAAATAAATCAAAAAACCAATAATATTACAAGTATTACTCAACAAATTAGTATTATCTTCTCCTAATAAAACCGCCAAAGTTTTTATATTTTCTTGTTTATCTTCTTCTATATCTTTAATATCTAACATATTACTTGATGCAAACATCACACAAAAATTAGGTAAATATATATTTGGATGATACAATATATCATAATTACCATCATGAATTACACAAGGCAATATCACACAACCTAATGTCCAAAAAATACCAATATATAAAGGCTTCAATTCACCAAAATTTTTCTTAAAATCTCTATAAAATAATGTTGATGTTAAAGCAAATAATAAAGGATATGTTTCTTCCTTTAATTTCAATAAATTTAATATATATACATAACTTGCTATTATAACTAATATACTTTCATTCATATTTTCAACCAAATAATCATAATAATTCACCTTAGACTCTGAATATACCACTAACTTATTTTCATCTTTATTATAATTTATAGCATCTAACAATCTATCTGTACCATATGTAAAAATTCCTATCGCAAATTGTAACAAAATCAATTCATTATTTAAAATATTTTCATGATAATAAGTTGTAGTAAATACATATTGCAAAATATTTAATGGTATCCCCAAATTTGAACCTATTATTGGATTATAAATCGTTGAATTTGCTAACATATTAACATTATTATTTACTAAAATAGGTCTTTTTATTAATCCATTTGCTATAAAACCCATTAATTACTATTATTTTTTTTATTTAACTTTTAATATTTACAATATATATTATGGAAACCGATAAATTACAAAAAAAAGATTTAGAATTACAATCAAATAAAGATATTCTAATGTATTATCAAACTACCATCAGAAATGTAGCCTTAACAACTGCAGTTTCATTTGCTGCATTAGGATATTCCAGATTTTATAGAAGCAAAAGTAGTATATATGCATCTGGTTTAGTTTTAGTTTCTTTATTAATTATTTCAGCTTCTTGTATTATAAACATTAATTTATATAACTTGATAAATAATCACACGATAACCGATGTTTCTTTAACTTCTGCTAATAACTTTTTAATCGTTAACATATTATTTATGATATCTCATAGTATCATTATTTTATTTGGTTTATACACATTTTATAGATTAATAACCGGCAATAAATTTGATTAAATTTAATAAAATATTAAAAAAATATTATTAATATTTTTTATGGATAAATCACCCCCAAAAAAAATATTAAAAAGTAATACTGAAAGATTTATACAATGGTTAATTGAAAATCCTAGTAAATGGCGTGTACCTACTTACAGAAGAATTCAAATAAACAAAATTAGACCAATTAAAAAGAAAAAAAAAGAAATTACTCTTTAAATATATTTGCCCACATACCACCTATAAAATTAATATTTTTTTCAAAATAAAATACTGAATGAACCTCATCAAATTCTAAATCTAAAAAATTAAATTTAACATCATTTTCATAACAATTTATTATATTATTTTCTATTAATGATGAATCATAATATAATTTATCATATAAACCACAATTATAAAATATAACATCTGTAAATCTTATCAATTTTGAACTTAATCTAAAAGTTTCAATATTATATTTACTATTATAATTAAATTCCAAATTAAAATTATTATTATCTGCATAACCTCTTATCACATCATCCTTTTTTTCAAATTTTATATTTCCTTTTTTCTTAAATAAATTATCTGGATCTAATGATATAACATTTGATACATAATCCATTATTAAAGTACCTTTTAAATTATTTTTATCTACCACATATGTATTTATTTCACATCTTGTTGCTGGACCATCTGTTAAAAAATCAAACACAGGACTTGTACAATTATAAATATTTATACTTATAAAATATTCTTTATCTGTTTTCTTTAATATTGCCGTATCTAACATATCAAAATTATTATCATTTTCTCTTAAAAAATGTTTTATTCTATTATATTGATTATTATTCAACCGATAATTAATATATGTTGAATAAGAATTTACTAAAAATGGAGCATGTAAAACATTCTTATTTATTGGATTTGCCGTCAATGAAGGCATCCCACCCAACATAAAATTGTAAAATAATTTCAAAAAATTATTTGATACAAACATTATTATACTTATTAATATTATGTTTAAATTATGATGTTTAATATTAAATACATATTTAATATTAAATTATTATGGATAATCTTATTCAAGTTTTTGAAAATTCTATTAGTTCTAGAGTATGTGATAATTTAATACACAAATTTGAAGATAATATAGACAATAAAAAAGGAACAACTATTGGAGGATATAAACCCGAATACAAAAAAACTATGGATTTAACCTTTGGACCCCATGAAAATACACATCTTTTAGAAATATTTAATTTACTTAATTCTAAATTAACTTATTATGTTAATAAATACAAAAATATTACTAATTTTCAACTGCCTACAAATTTCATAAATCAATATCATATGATGATGAAATATTTAAAAAATGACGGATTATATGAATGGCATAATGATTTTCATTTATTAGGAACTTCAATAGGTGATGCTGATGATAAAAGTGGAACTTGTAGAATATTAACTTACTTATTTTATTTAAATACTATTGATGAAGGAGGTGAAACCGAATTTATTGACGGCACTAAAATTAAACCTGAAAAAGGCAAATTATTAATTTTTCCAGCAACTTGGCCTTACGTCCATAAAGGAAATATGCCAGTAAGTTCAAACAAATATATTGTAACTGGATGGTTACTACTTAAAAATTTATAATAATAATTAAATAGTTATGACTAATTTAATTCAAAATTACAAAAATATTATTAGTAATGAACTTTGCGACAATATTATTAAAACTTTCAACAATAATATATCTCACAATTCAACTAATTCTATTAAAGAAAAAATACTAGTAAATGATATATCTAGTACAGTATTAGTCACTCGAGATACTAATGCTGTCTTTTGTATTATGCACAAAAATAGTAATATTTGGAAAAATTATTATAATACTTTATTACCAATTATTATCAAAACAACTGAAAATTATATTTCTAATTTTTTACATAATCATAATAATATTACTTTTACAAATATTGAAATCTCTCCTATTTTCTATATACATAAATATATCCAAAATAAAGATTTCTTCAAAAAACATAGTGACCATGTAACAATTTTAAATTTTGGTTATAGAAGTATCACTTTAATATTTTATTTAAATGATGTTATTGAAGGTGGAGAAACACAATTTATTGATGGAACCATAATCAAAGCTGAAAAAAGTAAACTATTAATTTTTCCATCTACTTGGACATACGTTCATGAAGGATTAATTTCTAAAACCTCTCATAAATATATTATTTCTGCTGGAGTAAAATTTAAATTAAAAACTATTTAAAATTTTTATTAGTATATTACTAATATGGAAAATATAATTAAAAAACTTATTTGCACTTATGAAAATGTTTTAACCAACAGAATGTGTGATAACATTATTAATAAATTTAATAACTGCAATAATACAAACAATACTTCTAATAAAGATTCTAATTTTTCATATTATACAATAAACAATAAGTCATCTGATTTTAACCAATGGAAAGAAATAGATGACATTATTTGTAAAATCATTGGAGAACATACAATGCTTTATAATAAATATTGCAATGACACAATCGATCAATTTACTTACAATCAATTTCAAGATAATGGATACACAATTTATAAATATTATAAAAATACTGGATTTCAAAATTTTAAACACGATTTTGAATGGAACCATTTGGGTGCTGCTATGGTATCCTTTATCTTTTTTCTTAATACAATTGAAGAAGATGGTGAACTCGAATTTATTAATGGAGTCAAAATTACACCAAAAAAAGGTAATTTAATTTTATATCCTGCTACTTGGGACATGATGTACAAACATAACATGTCTAAAAATCAAGACAAATATACTATTGTAGGAAAACTATATTATAGAGATAAATAATATAAATATTATAAATTAAATTTATTAATGTCTAATTTAATTTATACAATAAATAATAGTCTTGATATATCATTTTGCAATACACTTATTAGTATATTCAATCAAAAGGAACATGAAAATAAAATACATTCTTCTAAAATTTCTGGCGATAAAATTAAACAAAAAATACGAAATAGCTCATATATTAGTGTTAATTATGACCTTCCTAACATATATTACAATATATTAAATCAAAAATTAAAAGAAGCCTTCAAACTATATTTATTACATATTAAAAATTATAATATTAATCTACAAAGTTTAAATAACAAAAATTTAAAAATTATGGAAAGCCATATATCTCTCAACAAATATAATAAAAATGATGGATATTATACTTTTCATAATGATTTTAATGTTGATGTACAAAATGGTTATAGATTATTAACATTTATATGGTATATTAATGATGTAACTATCGGAAGAGAAACTGAATTTATTGATGGAACCAAAATTACACCAAAACAAGGCAAATTATTACTTTTTCCTTCCACTTGGACATACGTTCATAGAGGCAATATACCTATTAGTTCAGATAAATACATCATCGTTGGATGGCTTGAACTTTATTCATAATAATTCTTCTATTTTTTCTCTTAAATCATCCAAATTAGGTACTGGAAGTGAATCATAATCTATAATTATAGGAAAATCTGGATTATAATAATTATATAAATTTGGTTGATGCGGTATCACATTCATCGGATACGGCCAGTGACTTGTTGTTCTTCGTGTTTCAAAATATCTCTTTCTATGTCTTCGTTCTTTTTCATCATTTCCTTCCTTATTTTTTGGTAAATAACACAAATATTGTACTAATCTCTCTTCATTACAATCCTCATCACCACACAAATTTTGATGAAATGTTCTTGATTCCCAAACTACCAAATCTCCTGCATTTACACTCAAAATTCTTTGCGAATCTAATATAGTTTTTATATATTCAATTTCAATTACATTAAAATCTCTCGGTTCATCTATATTCATCCTCTCAAAATAATCTTCATGCAATAAATTACTTCCTTCATAAAGCTGTAATGTTCTCTCCACATTATTTGTTAAACTCACAAAAGATTGATAACAATTAACTCCCTTTTTTCTTGATGATTGATCCGTATGTGTCCAATATCTATCTTGTGATTTATATTCTTTTGGATAATAACAACATCCATCAAATGAAGTCACCAATTCATCCGTTTCCCATAATTCTTTAAAAACATTTACAATTTTTGGATTAGTTCTTACTAACCAAGCAAATCTTTGATTTCCTACTTGATGATGTTTAAAAATACCATTAAAATCTATCATAGAATGTAATTCTCTCAAATTTGGTACTTCATCTAACCATTTATTAAATTCACTTTTATATTCATTCACTTCTTCCTCTGATAACAAATTTCTAAATATTGTATATCCCTTTTCTGTCAGTTCTTTTTTATGATTTTCCATTAAATAATTTAACAAGTATATCTTTATATTTATAATATATAATGTACAATCCTTCTGGAATCAAATACTTTATGCATATTACTAGTCTTAATAATGAACTTTATTTACCCGTTGAAATACGAAGAATTATTTGGGAAGAATGTCACTTACTTAAAATTATTCAATGTTGGATATGTAATAAAGTATTAATTAATTTTAATGTAAATATCTTACATAATGATGAAGAAAATTCACCTGAAAATTATAGTATTATCAATGGAGTTACTAAATGTAATAAATGTTTTGTAGATTAATACATAAACATTTTATATTTATATAATTTACAAATGAAATCCTTTTTTCATTTTCTACTCATTTTGCTTCCAGTCCATTCTTCCTACATTTTTAGCTATCCTGCTAATATTTATAAAAAAAAATACAATGATAAAATTATAAAGGTTTATGAACCTGAAAATATTGATAAAAAAAATCTTGAATGTTTACTTTTTTTTACTGGAGCAAATTCTTTCATTCCTGGAGACATTTACAATAATTTTATTAGTTCTTTAGTTGATTACAAATATTCTGTTTCTGTTTTACCCAATGATCTCCAAGCATCTTATGAATATATTAGAGATATTGAAAATGAATATTCATCAATCATACCAATAGCACATTCTTCTGGATGTGTTAATGCTATTAATCTCGCTAATAATTTCAAAAATATTAAAAAAGCCATATTCTTAGACCCTGTTGATAATAGCAAACTCTTCAATATATTTAATGATATACAAAATGAAAAATTATTTTATTTAAAAGATTTACTTATTATTACAGCCGAAAAATCTTACAAATGGTCTCTTGACCCTTTTATTCTTCCATTTATACCTGCATTTCGTCTTGATATGAAAAAATTACTTTCTTTAAAAAGCGACCTTAATGTTGAATATATTGAATCTGAAGAACACGGACATTGTGACCTTCTTGACCCTTTATGGGCCGATTTAATGCACGGAACTATTGCTAAAGGTGTTGATAATCGTGACTACAAAAATCTTAAATTATATCATGATTGGTTAACTCAACAAGTTCACAATTTCATTTTTAGAGATGAAAATGAGAACAATTATAGTCCATGTAGTTATGAAGAACCCAGTGAAGATAGTTATTAATTATTCCTTTAATATTAAATATGCACCAATTGCTATAAAAACTATTCCAACATAATTTTCTGTTATCATTTTTTGCTTAAACATATACAATGATGCTAATGTTAATATTGGTAAATATATAGCTAATGCTAATCCATCCATTTTACCCAAATTTAATTTATTTACAATCGCATGATACCAAACAAAAATTCCAAACAATAAATTTAATGCAAATAATATAATAAATATATAACTTACATCAGGCTTAAATATTATATCTTTTGGAAAAAAAGCTAACAATACCAATACCGATATTAAATATGTATTTATTATTATCTTACGTAAATCATATTTCTCTGCCTAATATTTTGAAAATATTACATCAAATAAATAATGTATAGATAAAGCCAATGAATAATACACCCAATACATTAATATATAATTATAAAACTTTATTTACTATTATTTCAAATAATTCTTCCGGTAATTTATAACATTCCAAAAAATTATTATAAATACTCATTAACATTTTATTATTCTTTTTTTTTGTATATTTATTTATAAATTCTGCTTCTAAATATTCCTGTAGAAAATTTTTAAATTTTAATCCTGGATTCCAATTTACTGGACAATTATAACTTGTACAACAAAAACACTTACTATTTTTATTATCATAATTTAAAAATAGTGGTTGTTTTCCCGATTCTATTACATAAAAAAATATAATATTTTACCATCTACTTTTTTTGTATTTTCACACAATACATTTAAATACTTACACCATCCTAATTTACTAAAATTGTATTTTATTATATTTAGTGGCTTAAATGGATAATCATTTGGCGCCATATATTCTATTAAACTTTTTCCATTTTTTACTATTTCTATATGTAAATTACTATCTTTATTATAACCATTATTCATTAAAAATGTATTTATTTTTATAGTACTATAAAAATCATTTTCTCTTTTTAGTAAATTATCAAATACATATTTTTTATCTAAAAAATATTCTAATTCTTTATTTACTCTTTTTAAAGTCATCCTACTCATTATTATATTATGGCATTATGTCTTAAAACTAATTAAAACATTATTATTTGTTACTTTACAAATACAACTATTTGAAATTGATACTTTACAATTTCCTGGAATCGAATTCATAAATGTTTGTATTCCCTTCTTTGATGGACTATTTTTACCATAACGATAAAACAACTTCGCAAAAACTAAATTCCAAAAACACAACGGATGTTTCAAATAATTATCAACATTAAAATATACATTATCACTATGTCCATCATAATTATGTTTTACTGATTCTAAAAATGGCTCAATCAACTCCTTCATTATTAACATATTCCATTCATCTGATTGCCTAGCCAAACCAATTAAGTTTTCTTTTACATTTTCACCAAATGTATCTTCCAAACTACTATGAACTTTATTTCTATATTTACCTCGTACCGACCAATCTGGTGTTGTATCTTTAAAATACGGAACATTATTATTATGTGCAAATTTATATACACTTTCTTTATAAAAATTTATCATCGGACGAACCATTTTTACACCATTTACTACATTTGTTTCCTTTATTACAGCCAAATCTAATACATTCCGTCCTCTACACACATTTGCTACTATATTTTCAACAATATCATCTTTATGATGACCTAGCAATATTTCATCACAACTTTCTGCAGCTAAAACTTCCTTATATAAATCAAATCTTATATTTCTTGTATATGATTCATAATCACTTCTCTTAATTGAACCCCTTGTTACATCTTCAATACTTTTTACATATAACTTAATCCCATTATATTTACACCAATCTTCCATAAATTTCTGCTCATCTTTTGTTTCTTCACGATTATTGTAATTAATATGAATTCCAATTACCTCATAACCTAAATAACATAAAATTGTTGCTACTATCATCGAATCTACTCCTCCAGATAAAGACACAATGTATTTTTTCTTATCATATAGCTTCACATATTTTCTAAAACAAATCAACATTTCATCATCTTCAAATGCTTGATTTGAAATTTTGTTATTATTACATGGAATATATTCTAAAATATTTTCAAATTTTGAAAAATCAATATTACTAAATGAACCCAAAATATTTAACAGGAACATCTTTTTATCTACAAATATTTAAAATTATTTTTAAATATCAATTTTTTACAAAATTATTGTAATAAACTTTTTAAATTCCATATTGGTATACCCTTATTTAAACTTATCTTACATAATTCATCTGCATAATGACGACAATCATAAACTCCCAATATATATTTTTTATGCAATCTTTTCTCTAATTTTACTATCTCTTCAATACTATAATTTGATGTTCCCCAATACAATTCTTTACTATATAAAAATTCCATCTCTCCACCTAATCCTTTATAATCTATAAATTTTCTATCTAGACCTGGAAACATCTCTGATATATTTTTACGACTTTCAAATGTTGTCATATAATCTCTATCATCATTAAACGCCCTAAAATCAAATCTTACTTCTTTCAAGTTATTTTTTAATGTTACACCTGTATGTATTATTAAATCATTAGGTTTCTCTAAATTTAAATACACCTTGGTCGGATTTATAACAAAATTCATCAAAAAATATATCAATAACATTATAATATAAATATTATATTATTAAATATATTATTATGTTTGATAAATACTACCAAATACTCGAAGTACAAAATAACGCTTCTCTCGATGATATCAAAAAAGCCTACAGAAAACTAGCAATCAAATATCATCCCGATAAAAATCCAGACAATAAAGAACAAGCCGAAGAAAAATTTAAAGAAATCTCTCAAGCATATGAAATATTAACCAATAAAGATAAATACGCACAAGACCCTCGATTTAGACAAAATAATATACCACAAATTAACCCTCACGATTTATTTCAACAAATATTTTCTCAAATGAATATGCAACAAAATATGCCTTTTGGTCATCCCATTTTTACGAATATGTCTCAAGGCATTAATGTCGTTCAAATGCCTCCAAATGCTGTTATGAGATCTACATCTACAAGAATTGAAGACGGCAAAAAAATTGTTACCATTACCGAAAGAATAAATGGACAAACACGAGTTCAAACTATTACATCCGACGCTAACTCACCTAATCTTGTTAATATTATGCAAAAAATAAACATTAATTAATTAATTACACATTTAAATATATTTAGTATATTAAGTATAATGTTAAAATTTATATTCAAAATTTTGATGATTATATCTACGCCAGCACAGGCTTTTGTTCCTTGGGGTAATCGATTACCCAATTTAAAATTGCCTATACACAACACTCCCGATGTATGCCCTGAATATATTGAGAAATATGCAAAATATTTAAATACCGAACAAAGTGAATTTATTGTTAAAAAAATTACTGGGGTATTACCACAAGTAGATAGTGTAGCTGGTTATGTCTTACATACTAATGATGTTTTAATCAATAAAATTCTTAATAATCCTATGCTTGATTTAGAAACAAAAAAACATTGGGTTCTTTTCTTCATTAAAATCACACAAAATGGAGACAATATGGGACATCAATTATTACAATACTATCACGATTTAGTTAATTGTCTTCTTTAAAATTAACTTAAAAATTTTAACATTATTATAATTATAAATGTTAAAATTCATTTTTCAAATACTTTATCCTGATTATGATTGGGAAGGACGCAAAGAATATAGAGAAAAATTAACACAAGATTTATATGAAATACAAAAATACAGAATGCCTTTATGGCAGTAAAAATACAAAAAAAAATTGATTTAATTTTTATTTTTCTACTTTAATCTATAAAATCATGGTTTTGGACGAAATCTTGAACACATATGTCCCTTTGCGTGCCTCAATTGAGAATAACGACAACGGCAAGGTCAAACTTGGATGCGTCGCCTTCAATCCTAAGTTAAATCATCAGTGTGTTTTACGCGTTTGGCCATAATCAATACAACCTAACCAACAGAAAATCTGATGTATGTACTGATTGTGTTCATGCTGAAGTTGATTGTGTACAACGTCTCAAAAAATCACAAAAAAAATGTCCTATTAATATTATCGTATTTCGCACTAATAACAAGGGTGATAAACTAATGATGGCTAAACCCTGTCAAAATTGTCTTACTACTATTGATTTTACACTTAAGAAGAAAAATTACAATCTTAAAAAACTAATTTACACCGATGAAAACGGAAATTTAGTAAATATTTAAATTAAAATTGAATTATTTTAAACATTTTTTTTTATGACATTATAAAAATGTTTAGGCTCATTCCCGTTCCCACCAATGTTATTACCAATATTTCTAGTATCTTATTTTCCAGTGAACCATATAAACAACTAGGTAGATGGTGTCACCCTGGTATCCCTAATTGCACTCAAGATGTTTTACTTCGAAAAATTGATTTTGCTAATTCAGACAACAATTTCTGCAATAAAAAACCACAAACTTTCGTCACCACAAGAGTTCCACTCGACAAACTAGAGATAAGTGATAATGTTCAATCTAACACTTTTACTCCTCAAGAATACATCGATGCTATGCATAATTAAATGTATTGTATTTCTTGATAAACTCCATATAAACACATAAATAATGCATATAATAGCACAATAACCCAAATTAAATTTGCTATTTCATCATGCATATTACTCGTCCCATGTAATATAAGAATAATTGGTACTACTACAATAATTGGGATACATATAGATAATAGAAGTTCTGGGTCATTTCCTTGACTCATGATTTCTATTTATTTATTTATCATTTTATAAATCAATTTTTTTTGTAATATATGTATCATAATTATTGAAAAACTCTATATACACAAATATATAATACATATATTACCAGCATAATCCAAATTAAATTTCCTATTTTATCCCATCTATTATTAGTCAAGTGTTCAATTTCTCTAATTAATATTACAAGAAGAACTGGTATACATATCCATAATAGAAGTACAAGGTCATTTTCTTGACTCATGATTTCTATTTATTTATTTATCATTTTATAAATCAATTTTTTTTATTACAATTTAAACCTTTTTTTTGTAATATATTAATGTATCTTATCCCTATTGTTAGAGCAAATCGTGCTATTGCTGCTTCTTTATTATATCCACAACACCCAGTTCAGGCTATCGCTGCTACAGAGGTTATTAGTGTTTTTGGACCTTTTTTAAATCCTAAAATGTATACTAAAATTATGGCTTTAACCTTAGCCATCATGTATAATCCTAATTTCTCTCATTTTTTTTTTCAAAATTATCAAAAAACTCAAAATTATTATTACCAAGCTGAAATATGCACCTCATTATTATTCATTTTAACTCTTGCTATTCAATATATTTAAAAACAATTCACATATTATTAATAATGGCTCTCTCCAACCTAGATAAAGGCAACCTAACAAGATTATTTCAAATGATAAATATCGATAATACCAATGAAAATACTTTAACCACAATTCAAAATGACTATTCTACATATGGAAAACTTGAATTAATCGCAAAACAAATATCTTTTCTTCAAAATGAAGCTCTCAATATATACAATAATCATACATTTAGTAGCGAAATCAACAATATTAAATGTAATTTTAAAAAAGTCCCAGGCACGTATTACTACTTATATGAAACAAATAACACCAAATTCTTATCTTTAATATCTAATGAAGAATGGTCTTCTTATGATAAATTCATTTGCAAGGTTTATTATGATTTTGATTGTAATTTTAAAGCAATTTAAATACTTAATTACAATATAATGTAATGATTTTATATCCTATTATTAGAGCAAGTAGAATTATTACTGCTTGTTGTCTTGTTAATCCTACACATCAACTACAAATTACAGCATTTACAGAAATAATTGGTTTTAGTATACCTATTTTTAATGAAGGATTACCATTAGAATCTTATATTATACCTCTAATATGTGATTACCAACAAACATTATTTTTATTATATGAATACAATAAAGAAAAATATCATCAAATTGAATTAATCTCTCTCATTTTATTATTAATTTTTATATATTATAAATAAACTACATTTGGACTATTTTCCCAACTCGTATACAAATCCGCTTTTGATGTTGGTTTATCTAATTTTAACAATCTCTCTAACGCCTCTAACCTTCTCTCACGAGGATTTTGTGTAGGTTTATCTTTCTGAATTTGTCTTGATATATATTTCCATCTCCATTCACATTGTAATGCCGCATTCCACGTTGGGCAATTTTCTATAAAACATACATAACTCCATATTTCTCCTTTTTTTACCTCTATTGATGTTGCTACTGCGCCTCCTTTAATCTCACAATTATGTTGGCGAATTCTTTTATCTAAATCTACTGTTGCACCTATATATGTCCGTCCGTTTGTCGCTTCAATGAAATACACATAAAAACCCATATAATATTAATATTTCTTATCTTTTGTTATTTCTAACTCATTCTCTATTTCATATCTCCTATTTTTTAACCATTCTTCACAAATCTCTCGGTCTTTACTATATTTTTGATGTCTTATTCCATAATTTCTAAAACCAGCAACATAATATTCAGTATCATTTTTAATATATGAACTAATAAAACCAATATGATTATTCTTATTTTTTGATTGATTATTTTCAATATTACTAACCCACATTAAATTACTAACATTATTATTAGATGGGTTATTATCAATGTGATGAATTTGTGGTAGGTTTTCTGGATTTGGAATAAATGCTAACCCTACTAATCTATGAACTGCTTTACTAACCATTTTTCTTCCACAATTTGGTAATCTAAAAGATACATAACAATAACCACGCATATTTTGTTGTTTTAATATATTTTTTGTTCCAAAATTCTTAATATTGCCCATATTAGATACATAATGATTTAATGTTCCCTCAATTTTTCGCCATTCTTCTTCCATTCTATAATTTTAATAAATTAATTTTAAATATATTCAATTTTAAAATTAACTTAAATAAATATTAGGTATTATATTAATGATTGATACAATCGTTCAGACACCGTGGCAGAGTGGTGATTGCGCTGGACTGCTAATCCAGTTCCCTTTGGGAGCGCGAGTTCGAATCTCGTCGGTGTCGTTTTTTAAAGGTGATATGCCCGAGTGGTCTTAAGGGGACAGACTTGAAATCTGTTGGGCTCCGCCCGCGTAGGTTCGAATCCTACTATCACCGATTTGGGCTGGTAGCTCAGTTGGGAGAAGCGTCAGACTGAAGATCTGAATGTCCTGCGTTCAATCCGCAGTCAGCCCATTTTTTTTATATGGGGATGTAGATCAATTGGTAGATCGCTCGCTTTG
>CERI01091637.1_pt1 | contig 14108 bp, 19 predicted proteins | sample 350261 | NCBI WGS metagenome assembly CERI01 (sample SAMEA2620979, study PRJEB7988) | marine metagenome | isolation source: saline water (ENVO:00002010), including
CTCACCCGGCTGTAACATGGATGTTTCGCCAGTATCGGTGTATACCATTCCACAATCTCTGCACACTTCTAAATATGTAAATGCATGGGGAATTACTACCTCATTTCCTGATACATGTTTGGCCTTTGACACCTTAGGTTTCTTATATTTAATGATAGACACAGGTAATTCAAGTTGCTCTATACCCGCATCTATTACTTGTTGCTCAGGACGAACAAGTAAATGACCTACTTTATCCTTGCCTTCAACTACCCCCTTCATACCCTTGAGTTGACCTGTCTTTATTGTAATTTCCTCTCCAATTGGAGGCATATATTTAGATACTTCAGGGGGTCTCATTGTAGTTCTATTTGGCTGCTTTGTGGGAACCCCATCACCCACGGTATAACTCTCCCACTTTACAAAGTGGGTCTTGATACCCTCACCACATCTGCAAGTCTTTGAGTGTTTTGCCTCTCTCTTCTGCTTGAGTTCTAGCTTTTTGAGCTGAGCTTTAGTCAATGGAACTACCTCTTTCGAGGGCTCAGGTACCTTGGGTTTACGTCTTTTAGCTGCATCTAACGCTGCCTTAGATACCTTTGTACCCTTCTTAGGAACTGGCTTAGAGTTATTATGACCCTCTTTCACGGGAGAAACTATATTACCTACTAGACGATTCATTACTTCATTATGAATTCTCTTCTTATTCGCTGCTTGTTTAGCGGCGTTCTCTTTACGCTGTTCCATCATCTTTTTTAGTTCCGCTGCCATCTTCTTAGCATTATTTACCTCTTTTTCTTCCTGGATATTCTTTAGCATACTTCTCATAATCTTACCTACCCCGGCGCCACGAATACGAGATACAGGTGTCATACGTTCACGATGCTGAACACCACGCACTACGCCTTGAATCTTTCTTGCGGCATTCCTCTCGCGTTTTGGTTTTTGAAGTCTTTCTCTAACTACAGCCTTTTTATACATTCCCTGAATCTTTTTGGCGGCCTCTTTCTTTTTGTAAGGAAGACGCGTCTCTCTATGTTTTTGAAGAGCCGCGCGGATTTTATTGTATGCTGCTAGCTCTGTCTCTGTATCCATATCTTCACGCATCATTTTCCATGCTCCATTATCTTCATTAAACTTAGCTACCCTCTTTACTTTAATCTCTCCTGCTGCTTTCGCTGCCGCCTTCCTCTCTTTCTTAAGAGCCTTTGACTTCTCCATATCATTCTCGATCTTGGCTATGACCTCCTTTCTCTTAGCTGATTTATTATCCTTGTTTTTTTGTTTTTTCTGTACTCGCTTAATCTTAGCCGCCAAATACTTCATCACTCTTTCATATGATTCCGTTAGTTCTAAAAACTTCTCAGCATTTCCACCTTTATTGGGATGGTGCTTAAGGCTTAGTTCCTTGTATGATTTTCGGACTTGAGATAAATCATTCATCGGATCATCCTTCTTTGTAAGTCCAAGAATCTTGTAATCGACTTTCCTTTGTTCAGATGGTTTTAACGCAGACATATTATATCTATTATAAATATAATTTTTACTACCATTTGTATAAATCATCCTATAAGTGTTTTTTTTACTTATAGGTTGATTATGATTTTACATATTAAAATGGGTGAACCCGAGTGGCTTAAATGGAAATTGCACGATAATAAAACTATCGATTGTGTACATGTTTTTAAAGAAAGAAAGTACAATAATAAATTTTATAGAATTTGTTACTCGTGTAAAACTAATTTTATAGATAATAAAGAATTAGTTTATACTGAACCTCCTGATATAAATGAATATAGAAATAGAGATATATATAAATTATCTAAATTGGAAAAAAAAATATGCGATGATTATGATAAAAAATTCCCTGTTATTAAAAAAAGATATACAGTAATTAAAAGAAAAACAAATATAACACCAGAAACACATAAATTTTATATTAAACCACAGAATATTCCAGAATTTATTTATAGTAAAGGTGAATTAAGAAAACAAACTGACGTTACAAATGAAATTATGAATCTACCAGATGCTGTTCCATCTGAAAAAGAAATATTCACACCTGACCCTATGTACACATACAAAGTAAACCCCGATAAAATGTTAAATAAATTGATAAAATCTGGTGAAATACAAAAACCTAAATTTCTAATAAAAGTAAAATAATTATACTACATATAGTTAAATGGACACTGTTAATATACTGTTAGTATCATTTATTTTACTTTGCTTTTTTAGATTCTATCAATTTATTTTATATAAATTTATGGATATCCCTCTCAGTTTTTATGAAACAGATAATCCCTTTAAAAAATATGTTTTGGAAATTTGTATCTTTTTGTCATCTATTAGTTGTTTTTTGTTATTGTCTAAGACTTAGCTTTGCGTAAATTGCGGACTTCTTTTGTTAGTAATTCCATCTGATTAGTATTCATTTCAACCGCTTGTTGAATACCCAATAGAGATTTCATTAATGCCTCTACTACATTATCTCCCTCGTCAGATGTAAGAAGATCTACTAACTGGGGCATATCTTCATTTAAATCATACTCCTCATCGTCTGAATCTATCTCCTCGTCTACCTCCTCATCTTCGGATTCTACGTCTTCTACATCTTCGACCTCCTCAAATGCAACCTTGGATTTTTTTCGCATCATTTTTTCTAGCTGTTGTTTCTGCTCTTCTGTCATTTATTATATATGTATAACTTTTTATAAATTAATTTACGCACTATATTATTAAAATTTATACATATATATAATTAATGAATATACAAGAACAGTTAAACGATGTTATTTTAAATTTATTGAAAGATGTATCTTCTACTTACAATATTCCACTTGAAGAGCTTGAAATAAAATATTTATCTACACCTAAAAAATCTAACAGAACTGCACTACCTTATAAAAAACAAGTTACTAAATTAAATATGAAAATTATTAATACTGAAACTGGCGAAAGTATAAACCCCAATGTGTCTTCAAATATATTACCTATTCCTACAATTAATGTTTCTAATAACGAAAAAGATGACATTGGATTTAATAATAAGGTCAGTCAAAATGAACTAAATTATTTCTTTAGAAACAAAAATAATTAGTATATATAAATGGCTAGTACTTTACCTGATAATAACAATTTATCTATTATATCTGCTATTTTAGCCATTTATTTTTTTATTCTATCTAAAGTTGAAGACGACTGTGATGATACTAAACCATATGAAAAAAATATGTGCGGATGTTGTATTGCTTTAATTGTATTATTTATGTACATAATACCTATGTATCTTTTGTGATTTTTAATATATATATATTCTTCCTATTCTCAATAGTTTTATATAATTCATAATTTATTCTATGTTTATTTAATATATATTTCAATATGTTTATGCTACTAGTACGAGTAAATTTATAATCACTTTTTAATATACTTTCGTTATCTAATCTTCTCCATTTATCTGGTAAGTGAGATTTGGGTATATTATTAACTATTGTACTTTTCATTTCTGAAGACGATAACATACTAGTCGCACGATTTAATATACATTCGTTTAATATATATTCCCCTGATAATTCATTTAAATTTGGTAAATTAAAAAAACTATATATTAAATTTGCTATCTGTACATTTAATATATACATTTATATTCTACTTTAATAACTATAAATTTTTAGCGTTTAAATTACTTTTTATTTTTAACATATTATATTAAGGATAATGTCATCTGAATGCGCAAGATATCATGCAATTGTTAAATGGTTTAACTCTAAATCTGGCTTTGGTTTTATTACTCTTTTGAATCATCCAGAAGGAGAAAAGGATATGTTCGTTCATATTACTAATCTTAATACATCTAAAAATGTTTTTAGAGTACTAATGACTGGTGAATACGTTGAATGTGAATGCGAAATGAATGAAGAAACTGGTAAGGAACAAGCTGTTAATGTTACTGGTCTTTATAAAAATCTTCTCATGTGCGAATCGAATGGTAATAAAAATTATTATAGAAATTATAAAACTAGCAAAAATGATTAAAATGATTTAATTGATTATAATGATATTTTGAATGAATTAATAAATTCAAAATTTAATTATAATATTTATACTATATAAAATGGACACTGTGGGTGATATTTTTGAAGTTATACTTCAACTTGTATTTTTCTCATTTGTTGCTATGTATATTGGAATCTTTATTGGTATTATTACTGATCTGAAAAATGATCACAAGGCTTTCTCTGATACTGGTATTAACGGTTACAAAAAAAGAGCTGATTTTTATAATCTAATTAAAACACAGAGTTATTTAGGATTTGTTGTTATTATATGTGCTAATGTTTTAACTAGTGTCTCTAATGAAGATTATTTATCTTCATTATCTATTGTTGCTGTGTTAATTATATTTATTGTTGAATTTTACATGTTCTTTATTTACCCTGGTTTTGATCATATGTTATGTGGATTACATACTAAAGATGATTCATTTAAAAAAAATATTGAATTAAATGAAATTGATATTTCCAGTAATGACGATAATTACAATAAACTATTTGATATTGAAAATAACTCTATAGGTAGACCTTTCTATAAAACTTCGAGATTAAAACAAAGTAATGATTTTAAAAATAAATTAAATTCTATATTTTCTGATATTAAAAAAAATAGAGATATTGATAATAAATTAACTGTCGATGACCTTCTTGATGATATTAAAATCTCATTAGATTTACCTACACAACAAATAAACGATAGTAATTTTAATCCACAAATCAATAAAGATAATCTTAAAAATATATTTAAATTAACGAATTATGAAATTGACGAATTATTTTCTGCTTATATTACATCCAAAACTTATTATGACGATGTAAATATGGTACTAAATAAAAATATTAATTATATTGACAGACAAAACATATTAAATGATAAAAAAATTATAGAAAATATTGATACATTAACTAAACAAAAGCCATCTGATTCGTTTTTAATTAGAAATGGTATTTTCGGGGGCTCATTGTTTAGTGTTATTGGTAAATTAGATTTCAATTACGAATCTATGAATTCAATTAAAGAAGCTGATAAAAATTATTTAGTGTATTACACATCTATTTCTTTATTCTTCTCACAAATAGTTGTTTTTGGTTTAGCTAAACTAAATCTCTTCTCTAATATTTACCAAGTAATTAAAGATGTTACATCTGATTTTGACGACGATGGAGTAAAAGCTAGTATTAGGAAAGATGAAATTGATAAAATTAAATTGGGAATTACAAAAGGACTGAGCCAGACAGAGTTACAAAAAGCAAGTAAAAGTTTTGAACAATTGAATAAACAAATTAACGGATTTATAGATACATCTTTCAAAGAAAGAAAAAATAGTAATGAGGCAATTGCTAATATAATTAAAATTATAAGAGACCGAATAAAATAATATTTATTATATATAAATAATGTATGAAGCTGGACCTACAGCTACTAACAATGCATTATCTGCTGTTTCTGTTTTCTATATAATTGTAGTCGCATTTATTTTTGGATTTATCTATATAAACTCTTCTAATATGGATAATGAAAACAATAGATTTGTTTTATATTGGGCTATTATTTTACAAAGTTTTTTAGGGTTATCTATTGTATTTTTTAATATAATCAATGGTAATGACTTTACTAATAAACTTATTGTTGTATTTTATATTACATGGTCATGTTTGACGTATTTACTTCAAATTTATCCTGGTTATAGTAGCGAAGATATATGTAATAATGTAAACAAAAGTGATATTAAAAATGATATTATTAAAGATTGGAAAATTAAAACACTTAATGGTGAAAAGGTTGATGTATGGAAACAGTATGTCATGTTAAAAAAAGATGTCGATAAAATTAATAAATTAATCGGTAAAGATAATACAATTGATTGCAATAATTTAGATAACAAAGAAGCGTGCATTAATTATATTAAAGCTATGGGTAAATGTGACGATATAAAAACTTTTAATAATGAAAAAACTGGAAAACATTGTAATGGTATAAAGGGCATACACCAAAAACTATTAGATATTGTAAACTCTAAAGAAAATAATGAAAACGACCAGGAAGAAATTATATTAGATACTGTAGTAAATAAAAATAATATGTTCTCTAAGTCTTTTATGACTAATTTATACAATATTGAATTAATTTTAGGTGATCAGAATTTAATTAGTTTGCATAGAATATCTATTATTATGCACAATTTATTATTTATTATTATTATTTTGGGATTATTCGGTGTATATGAACAAGTTGCTATATTATTTGCCCCCGATAATGAATTTGTTATTAAATTTAAAAAAGGATTTGAACAAATATCTGGTCAAATACAGAAAAAAAAGATATTAGCCGAAGGAGCTAATTAATAATATATTTAATTAATCTACAAATTTAATTTATATAATTATTACTATTTTCTTTTATAATAATAATTATATATATATATGGTTGACGCTATAAGCATTTCTAGGTTATTATTACCATTTTTTATGATTGTTTATTGTTTCATTGCGATATATTTGTTATTTACTGTGTTATCTAAAGATACTGTGTATTATGCATCTGAAGAGAATATAGGTATTAAAAAAAGAACTGAATTTTATACTATTCTTACTTATTCTGCTGTTTGTGGTTTATCACTGTTATGTATTAATGCATATTTATCTGTGAAAGTAAGTGATGTTTATTCTTTTGAATCTTATATGCTTATATTTTATTCTGTATGGATTTTTGTAACCTTTTTGATTACTTTACATCCTTCTTTAGTTAGTTCTAATAAACCAATTAAAACGTCTATTGTTTCCATTATCGAAAATAATAGAAAAAATGTAGAAGATTATAAAGTTAATTGTAAAAATAAAGATTCTAGCAATATTTACAAGGTTAACAACTGTGATGTTTTCGCTGATAAAATGCACGATACACTTGATAAACTAAATGATATTTCTAGCAACTCTAATGAAAGATTAGATTCATACTCTGGTACTCTGATGGATGCTATGTCTAAAGTTGATACTATCACTACTTTGAATTCTACTAATTTAATTGATAAACAACAGGCATCTATTGATTCATACAATATGAATCTTACATCGTCTATGTTACATTATATTTGTGGATTTATCTCTGTCGCTGGTTACCTACGTGTTTTTAATACTTTTAAAATAAACTAAATAAATTATATTTTATTATATTAAATGGGTGGTTTACTTAGTACATCTTCGTCTGAATCATCTATTATTGATTTTATATCTTCCGTGCAAAAAGATGGATTTAAATTACAATTGCCTGCCTTTAAAATTGAACCAACTACTGCTACACCTGATAATTCATCATTGTCTATTATTCAACAATGGTTTGTACTTATGATACTTACATTTATCACTTATGTTCTTTTTGTTAATAGATACACTATTTCTTCCTATATTAAAAATATAGATTCTGAACAGTTTAAATCTGATTTCAACGATTTCAAAACTGGAGCTGTTTCTAAATTGTCATCTACTGGTAATTTCGTAAAAACAAATATTATAGATGAAATTGCTGAAGGTACTAAAAATGTAGCTAAAAATTCATATCTTGCTGCCAAAGATGAAGTTACTTCTATAGCTAAAGATAGTTTCTCTTTTGTTAAAGGCGAATTATTAGGAAATAAAGATGAAAATAAAAACTAATATATAAATAGATTACACTTTGTTGGTTATTATGACTGATGAAAGCAATAAAATTGAAATTGTTAAAAATAAAATAAATGATACTATCGATGTTTTACAAAATGACGATTTTCATAAATTATCTAAGAAAAGAAAAAGAAAAATTATGAATTATTTAGCTAGACATTTAAATACACTTTCGCAATATACCATAAATGACAATGACAATAAGAATAATAATGGAAAATTACTCGTTTATACCCCAAAAGAAATATTGGCTATATATGATTTCTTAGATGCTACTATTGATAATTTAGTATCTAATATTTTTAATAACGATAGCTGGTATAACGAAAACTGGAATAATGATAAAAAAGGCGAATATTTTATTCTTAAAATTTGGTTTATTAAATTTTTAAAGGAAAATTTAGTTACAGAATTGGGAAATAATAGTAATTTTATTAAAAATATAGAAAATACTATAGATAATTATAAAATACCTCTTCTTTTACAACAATCTGATTCATATATAAATGATACAAAAGATTTTAAAACTATAGCATGGAAAGATATTTACGACCGACAATATATTCCTAAATTACAAAATTTAATAAAAAAAGAAGAGTATAAAAAAATAGAGCCTGGTATTACGGAACTTGCAGAAAAGAAACTTGTTGAATATAAAGAACTTAATAACAATAAAGTTACTACAGAAAATTTAGAAAATTTATCATCTGAAAATATACATGAATATATAGATAATTTATCTGGTAAATTGAAAGAAAACCTAACAGATGATATCATAAAATTAGATAATGAAATAAAAGAAGCAGGAGAAAAAAAGAATGAAGAAAAAGAATCTAGTTATGATATAAATATAGATAATTTCCCTATTTTCAAAACTGTATTATCTATCACAGTTGGTATCCATCTTGGAGTAATATACAAATTTTTCACAAAAACAAATAGAATTAAAGACTTGGATTATGATTGGGCTCTATTTTCTGATTTAGAAAACGAAGATACAGATCAAAAGAAAGATAGAATTGAAACTGACGATACTGTTTATAATGCTATTATTGTTATCTCTATTTTATTATTAATTGGATACATTAAAAGTAAAGAAAATCAAACTGAAACTACCGCGCAAATTGAAATTAATAATATTTTATATACAGTTGTATCTGCACTTATAGTTCTGTTTATGTCTAACGTTATATACGCAGATGATACTTTATATATAAATACTGATAATATATTGTACGTGTACGTATATTCTTATGTTTTTCTAATCGGGTTAATTTATTATTTTATAGTTAATTTTAATAATTATGTAGGTGGAAGAGAAAATAAGACAATCTTCGGTATTATCACATTGGCTATAGGCGCTGTATATATTATGCCTATATTTAAACAGATTAATATTGCTAATAAACGAATTGGTAAAAATACTGGTGAAAACGAAGACGATTATGATAACGATTTGCGACCAGAACAAAATTCTGATGGAAGCGGGAGAGGGTATTTCTATCTTTTATTTGATATGGCTATGATTGCTATATCTATTATATCTGTATATATATTTAGTGTTGTTGATGGTTATATATTATCTTCCAAAAATACCAGGGATAACTTAAATACATTTATACATTACATATTAGTTTTAATCTTTATTGTAGGATTAGTTTATCTACCAGCTTATACCGTTGATTGTGATGGAAATGTTGTTTCACTATTAGATATTATTCTTAATAGAAGTGAAACTAATATAGACCGAGAAGGAAGAAACCAACTTAGAATATTATATCATTTAGTATTCTTTTTCGCTGTATTTGCTATTGCTTTGAATTCATTTGTATTTAATTTCTTCTATGATGAAAAAATAGCTAACGAAGCATCCAAAAATGCAAAATATTATGAAAATATTATTACTAGCGCGAAAGAAGAAAAAGTAAAATTAGAAGAAAAAATAAAAGTTATAGATACGAAAATAAAAAATCATAAAAGTAAAAATCAAATTGAATTAACAAAAATATATTTTGATTTACTATACACTGATTCTAATGATAAGCTTAGTAATATTAAAGATAAAATTAGAGTATTAGGACAAATAAAATTATTAGAACTAGATCTGGAGTTGATTAATTTATTACCAGACAAAGATACCAATTTGTTATATCAAAAACCAGACGAAACTATTGATAGAAAGTATAATGAATATTTTAATAAGTATGATAAATACATTAACTCACAAAATGAAATTACTGCAGAAGAAATTAATAAATTTCAGGATGAATTTTATGATAGTTATAGCAATGATTATAAAAAATATAGTCTGTCTAGTCTATTAGGTAATAAATCACCAGGACAAATTATATGCGACTTAATAGATAAATTATCAGATATAGAAATTGAAAAATACAACATAATTGATAAAAATAAATTTATTGGTAAAGCTAAAGATGTATTTGGTACCCCCCCACCTGAACAATGTGAATTAGTTGCCGTTGCACCCCAGAGTGTCATCACGCGCTTGTTCGGGAGTACATGGACCGACATATATGAGAATGCACCTGATATGAATATTAATTGTGTACCTAAGCTTCTGGAGAAACCTGTTAATATAATAACAAAAGAAAATGAAATACTTCGTGCGGAACTTGCTAGTGAAACAAAAAACTATGGTATAATAGCTCAATTAAAATCTGAATTAGAAACTGAAAGAGTGGAGTATACTAATCTGCTTAATACTCTCAAAGAAGAAAAAAATGAAATAATTGGTGAGCTTAAGGATGAGCTTAAAAAAGCTGAGCAGCGCGGAAATCAGTCAAATAATTTATCTATTGAATTAGAAGAACTTAAACGAGAAAAAGATAAAGTAACCACAGAATTAGCAGGAGAAAAAGCTAAATTAGCAGAAGCAGAAGCTAAATTAACAGCAGCAGTAGAAGCAGCAAAAACAGCAAAAGCAGAAGCAGAAGCAGCAAAAACAGCAAAAGCAGAAGCTGCAGAAACAGCAAAAGCAGAAGCTTCACGAGCAAAAGCAGAAGCAAAAACTGCGCTTGTTGAAAGCAAAGGGGTATCTGAAGGTAAAATAAGTGAACTTACGACAAATTTAAAATCTGCACAGCAAAATCTTGCTGCCGCTAAAGAAGCTGAATCTCAAGCTAAAGTAAATAGAGCTCAAGCTATAACAAATAAAGGTGGTCTTGAAAAAGAAATAAATGAACTTGAAACAAGAATAAAAGAACTTGATAGTAAAAAGTCTATTACTGAAAAGAATATAGATGACATTGAACAAATAGTAACTAGACATCAGCCGCGGCCCGGGGGCGCGTACGTGTCACCGAAGTCACTAATTGAGACAGCAAATAAGATTAAAAAAGAAATCAAACAAAAATTAAATAATTTTAAGACTTAAAGAATATATTACTGTATATAATAAATGGAAGCTTACGGAGTTAAACCGCTTTACAACGTAGCCGATGGACTTATACTCGCTAAGAAATATGAAGAAAGATACATGAAAGACATTGATACCGATGGTGTGTGGGTATCTGAAAAACTAGATGGCATCAGAGCATGCTGGAACGGTGTAAATCTACGTTCTAGAGTTGACAAACCTATTCATGCACCTAAATGGTTCACTGACGCTTTACCAAAAGACATACCACTTGATGGAGAATTGTTTCTTGGTAAAGAGATGTTTAATGAAACTTCTAGCATTGTGCGAAAAAAGGTACCAGTTGATTCGGAATGGAGAAAAATTAAGTATTGTGTATTTGATGTACCTACTGATAAAAATACTCCATACGAAAAAAGACTTTCTGTTCCTTTCTTGAATTCAAACCAGGTGGCAGACGGGTCTGAACCAGCTACTCCTGAGTGGGTAGAACAAGTACACAAAGAACGTGTTTTTAGTATTGAAAGAATGATGGAATTGTACAAAGAATACCTTGATAAAGGTGCAGAAGGTATCATGATTCGTCTCCCTAAATCTAAATACAATACGAAGCGTACATCAGACCTACTAAAAATGAAGCCATTCTCCGACTTTGAAGTAATTGTTTACGATTATGAAGATGGAAATGGTAAATACAAAAACATGCTAGGTGCGTTAATGGTTCATCTTGTTGATAATAAAAATGTAACTTTCAAGGTTGGCACTGGTCTTAAGGATATAGACAGAATGGAATATGAAACTAGAATTCCTATCGGTTCTAAAATTACAGTTAGCTATCAATCTATAAACGAAAAAACAGGTGTACCTCGATTCCCCGCATTCGTTGGGGTAAGGTCTATTGATTAAAATAATACTTACAGGATAATAATTATATAAGATATAACAAGCACAACAAAGATGTCTAGTACTTATTATTATTTCATTGATCCTGAATTTAACAAATTTAATCCTATGTATGGAGATGGACAACTTTATAATGATTTCGATAATAACAAAATTAAAACACTTGACGAACCTGAATGGCTTAATGACTTTCCAGAAGATGAGTATTACAATAGCCTACTGACACATAAAGATGATAATACATACCATGATTTCAGCGATGATGAATACATTTACTCACACTCTGATCTTGAATAAAATATAAACTATAATAAATGAAAGCAGCTACATTTGTTTTTATAAATTCACTTGTTGCTTTGTTTTCAGACATAATATTAAACGACTTATCAAAAAAACCCGCTTCCGAAATACATGATTCGGAAATTATACATTCCATCAATCCATATTTTAAAAACAAGTCTATATTTGTAGCTGGATTATACGCATCTGTCACTGTTGTGAAAATAGTAATTGAGTGCATGTTAATCAGTTATTTTTTGTTTGGATTTCTAGTTCCTTCTAACACAAAAGAATTGTCTTATTTTTTAGCAGTTGCGTTTATAATAGGTTATATAGCTGACATTATTATTGAAAAAATGGACATATTCGGTGATTCATTAAAACCATACTATGAGTCTGCGGGCGCTGGTATGTGGGGTGGTCTTGCCATTACGTTTTCTGTTATAGTAAGTTATATTTTACAAAAGTATCTTTTGCCTATTTTATAATATTTATTTCATTTAATGGAAAACGAAAAGGAATTAACTACAGCGGAAGCTTTTACTATCATATTTAAAAGATTAGACAAGATAGATCAAAACCTGGCTTATATAAAAGCTAACATTGATAAAAATACTAACAATTGTGATAAAATGGGAGAGCATATTGATTTTGTGGAAAGTGTATACGATCACATAAAACACCCTTTGAGTTTTTTATGTAATAAAATAAACTTGTACACTACTATCCCCTCCGGTGGGGTGGGTGAAGAAGAACAACATAAATTACCTGATATTCCAAAATACAGTTTAGAATGAATTTGCTAATAATATAAGCCCACCTACTGTATTTACATTTGATATAAACGGGTAATATTTACCTGGTGTATCTGGTGGAAAATGAAATATTAGAGTAGCTATCACAGTGAATATTATAAGAGACATACAGCCATATTTACCTATTATACCTGGTGATATATCATTGAATTTGTTGGGTAACAGATCGTGAAATGAACCATATAATATCATCAATGAACCAGCTAATTCCCACAATGCAGCTAGTACAACTAATATCACTACTCCATTCCCATCTAGTGGATCATCTATTCCAAAATTGTTTTGTAATTTAATATCAAGTCTACTAGCTTCCATATCTGTATCTATAAATTTAAATACACCAGATAACACAAACATCAATACTATTAATATACTTGCTATCTTTTTTGCTTTACCGTCTAACATACTATTAAATATATATATCTATTTTTTTATTTATATTAAGTAATAATGTTATCTGGTAACTGTAGAGTTCCTATTTTTTTAGCTTATTTAGCTAGCATGTATATATTTAGTTCTATTTTCTATTTAGTTATGACAAGAAATATGGGTACACCATTTAATGATTCACTTGATGATAAGCAGAAACTTATAAAAGCAAAAGCTGTAAAAGAAAGAAAATCTATATTCTGTAAGGGCTTGCTCATATCAATTGTTCTTTTAATTATATTTCCACCGTTTAAAAATTGCGTTGGTTAATCTAAATTTCTTTATATGTTATATATAGAATGACATGTCCTATATGTCTTTGTGAAATTGAAACACCCCAGGAGCCTTACATCATCCAAGAATGCTGTAAAAGACCTTTTCACAAAGAATGTCTTAACGAATGGTTTAAAACTATTGCGCCAAAAAAAAGTTGTCCTTGGTGTAGAACTAGACCACAAGAAGATATTGAACAGGAAAGAAATCAATTATTAGAACTTCGCAACCGTATGCAGATTAAAATTAGGGGAGACAGTATATCTATTGGTAACCAAAATCAAGATAAATGTAAATTACAGTAGTATATTTAGTTCATTTCATAGGTGCAAATGACAT
>CERI01117641.1_pt1 | contig 14107 bp, 13 predicted proteins | sample 350261 | NCBI WGS metagenome assembly CERI01 (sample SAMEA2620979, study PRJEB7988) | marine metagenome | isolation source: saline water (ENVO:00002010), including
AATTAAAATAATTGGAAATAATGAAGTTTTAACCAAATTAAGAGAATTTATGGATAAAGTACTAAAAATAATTGAAAGAAGAAAAAGAATATTAGTTGAATTAGGTACGGATGTTAATGTAAAAGATGTACCAGATATATATTCACAATTACATGATGATTTTATCGAAGATAAAACGAAATTAGCACCAGATGATAAAAAAGGTTTATTAAAATTACAAGAAAAATTTGTTAAGAAGGTGGAAGCATTTGGATTAGATGAGAAGGAAGTATTAAAAATAAATATGACGGACAAGTTAATGTTTGTAATAGCGATAGTAATGATAAAAATATTATCATTATCAATAATTGAATATCTAATAGAGAATGATCATATAAATAATATAACATCATCAATGGTCGTATATGGAGTTATATATACAATAATGTATATATTATTTCTAATATTAGTAAATAAGGGTGGAATTAAATTAAAGTTGTTTTTTGCATATTTAAACAATGATATAAATAGTAGTTTAATTGTAATACATATAGCAATAGTATTAATATTTGTACTAATAGTATATATATTAGGATTAAATTTTAATATAATAAGAGTAAGTGGGGAAGAAAATGAAGAAGATAAGATAAAATTATCATATAGAGTAGAAACAATAACGAATATAATATTAATATTTACAATAGCATTTGTATTTATATTATAAGAATTGTTTGAAGATAAGATGAAATTGATTATGAAGAATAGGAATACATTTTGAATTAATAATATCATTAACATTGAAAGGTAAATTACAAGAAAATGTATTATCAGAATTTTTAGTAAAAATCAGATTATTAATAAAAAATTTATCGAAAGAAAGAGAATGATCTTCAAAAGTAACTATATAATTATTTTTTTGAATGGTAATATTTGTAATCAATATATTATCTAAACCAAGTTGTATAAAATCTTTATAATCAGTATATAAACCTAAAGTAAAAGTATTATTATTTTGAGTAGAGATTGGTTCTAAATCATGAATTGTATGAAAAACGGTAGAAGAATGAGGCCAAAAATCATAAGAGAAAGTTTTACCATTATTATCATTAATAGTGAGAGAGAAAAAAGATAATTTTGGATCTGTATCAAATGTAATAATATGAGGAATAAGATTAATAAAAGGAGGTAAAGAAAAAGAGAAGAAAGTATTAAAAGGGAAATCAGATATATTACGTAATATAGAATGAATAGAAATGGTTTTAAAAGAAGGAATATTATTTTTAGGTAAATTTAGACTAATATGATAAGGTTCTTGAGAACTATTTGTTATAGGATTAGTTATAGAAGTAGGATTAGAATTAGGTGTAGGATTGGGAATAGGGATGTCAAGAACGGATTGATTACGTTGAATATCTAATTGTAGAACAGCATTATCTAAAGAATCATGATTTTTAAAATGATCTAATACATATTTAAGAATAAGTTTATTATAATTACGATTATTTTCAAATGGAATTGAGGAAATAGCGTTTTGTACAATAGGATGAATAATATTATTATCAAGATCTAATTCTAATTTATCAAATAACATTTTTTTAGAAGCGGTAATAAAAGTATCAAGAGAAGTCATGATTAGGTCTAAAAAGTATATTTCTTAAATGATTCATAATTTTATCGTTAATTTTTACATGAATAACATCATTAAAAGATGCTTGTTTTTTTCGTTTTAAAAGATTAAGCCAACGTATTTGGTAACAAATAGAGAACATACCACATTCATTATTACCGAATTGATGTTGAACATGATTAGTTTTAAAAGGTAATTTTTTTTTATATTTTTTATTTAATTGTTTTTGAATATCTTTAATATATTGTGTAACAATCGAAGGCATTGAATTTGATACACTATCATAATAATAAATACCATAAGACGGTGATTTAGGATCAATAGAAAAGAAAACAGAAACCCAATGAGATCCAGATTGATCATGACGATCAAGATTAAGAACTAATCCCAAATATTTAATATCACGATCAATAAAGTCAGAAATATCGATTCTACATTCAGAATCATAAGAACATGATGATTGTGATTTAACCGCAAAGTCGATAGGTTTAGTACCTAAATAATGATAATGATAAGAAGGAGAATTAGAGAATTTATTTAAAATAGCATCAATATCAAAATTATTAAGCCAAGTATCAGGGTTATTATTCCAAGATTTTGGTTTTTTTGGCATTAAAGAAGAAGATGCAATATCAAGTAATTTTGAATTTGGAGAAAGAGAAGAAAGATATTCAGGCCAAAGATATTGTTTATTATCGCCAAGAATAGGTAATAATTTAAGATTAAGATCATGTATAAGGGTATTAATTGTAAGTTTACGTTTTAAATTTATTTTATCAGGAAAATGTTTATTATATTGTTTCACAAATAATTTTAATTCAGGTAGAGTAAAACATGTTTTAGTAGAAGTAATAGAAGGAGAACAATATAGAGTCATAATTTATAATAAGAGGAGAAAAAATGATATAGTGTTCATAAGAGAAATTAACTTGTATTATACTTATAATATATGAAAGGAGAATAATAGATAAAAAATGGTAATTTAAAATAAAAAAGAAATATTATGAAAGTGTTAATAAAAAAAGGAAAACTTTCGTATGAAAATAATGTAAAAAAATGATTTAAAAATTAAAAAATATAAATATAAATATAAATATGAATGATTTCAAAAATTTTATATGTAAGTATAAATCAGAAAAAGGATGTCCATTTACTCATACCAGTATGGGGTCTCCAAAAATCTCTTTAGATATTCCAAATGAAAAATTACCAGAATTTTACAAGCTATATAATGTAGCAAAAATGAGGGGGGAACAAATGCATTATACGGAAAAACCATTAAATCCATCACCATTAAGAGTTGATTTGGATTTTCGTTTTGCGATAAAGAGAGATGAGAACCAGAATGCAAAAATGGAAAAAGAATTATATTATACATATGAACATATAAAAAATATAATCAATGAGTATTTCAAAATTATTACTAATATTTTAGATATTGAAAAAGATCATTTAGAAGTTTATGTAATGGAAAAAGCAAATCCTATTGAAGAAAGAGGATTAATAAAAGATGGTATACATCTAATATTTCCAAATATTATTATTAACAATAGTATTCAACATTATATAAGAAGTAAATTATTAGAAAGACCTACAATCTTATTTAATGGATTATATTTAGTAAATGAATATGATAATGTAATAGACAAGGCAATAATAGATCATAATACATGGCAAATGTATGGAAGTTGTAAACCAAATATGCAAACATATGAAGTTACTCATATAATTAAATATAATAATGAAAAATTAGAAGAAGTTGATTATGATGCGTCTGATCCTTATTTTACATTAGGATTAGTAAGTAAATTATCAATGAGAAAAGATAATGAGAAAGTATATGAAATAAAGGAAGAGAAGAAAGAAGAAATAGAAGAATTTATAAAAATAGCATTACCGAAGATGGATTCGAAGATGAAGAATTTAATAAAAGATGCATTAATGACGACAAATAAAAATTTAATGATGAAAGTAGAAGATCAAGATACAATCGATTTAGCTGAAAGATTAGTATTAGAATGTTTAAATTCGAATCGGTCAGATAATTATCAAGATTGGATATATTTAGGATGGGCTTTAAGGAATATTGATCACAGGTTATTAAATTGTTGGATTGAATTTTCGAAAAACAGTCTTAAATTTAAAGGAGGTGAATGTGAAGAATATTGGGATAATATGAAAGAAGATACAATGGGAATGGGAACATTAAGATGGTGGGCGAAGAATGATAATCCAGATAAATATAATGATATATTAAATGAAACAATATTTCCATTTGTAGATAAAGCGATTGCTTCAGATGGAACTCATTATGATGTAGCATTGGTAATATATAAGAAGTATCATGATGTATATAAATGTACAGGAGAGAAGAGTTGGTATAGATATGATAAGAAACAACATAGATGGGTAAATATGTTAGAAGCATTGGAATTAAATTCAAAAATAAGTACAGAGATTCATTTATTATTTTTAGATAGAAGTAGATATTGGACAAATTTATCAATGAAAGAAGGACCAGGAGTATCACCAGAAAATGTAGATGTATATAAAGCAAAAGCAGAGAGAGCATTAAATATTGCACAAAAATGTAAGATGACACCATTTAAAGGAAATTTATTGAAGGAATGTAAATCATTTTTCATTGAAGAGAAATTCGAACAATTATTAGATAGTCGACCACATTTATTAGGATTTACGAATGGTGTATATGATTTCAAGTTTGGGATGATTAGAGCGGGAAATCCAAATGATTATATATCATATTCAACGAATATAAAATATGTGAAATATAATGAAAATTCTATTGAAGCAAAAGAAATAAAGACATTTTTAGAGAAGGTATTTATAAATGAGAATGTAAGGAAATATTTCATTCATCAGACAGCTTGTGCAATTGATGGAAGTGTTCGTCAAGAAAGATTCTATATTTTAACAGGAAGTGGGAGTAATGGTAAAAGTCGTTTAATGGAAATGTTACAAAAATGTCTAGGAGATTATTATTGTATTATGCCAATTTCATTATTAACGAATAAAAGAGCATCTTCAAATACGGCTCAATGTGAATTAGAAAGAACAAAAGGAAGAAGGATAGCAGTAATGCAAGAACCAAATAAAGAAGATAAGATAAATGTAGGTTTAATGAAGGAATTATCGGGGAATGATGTAATCCAAGCAAGAACATTATTTAAAGAACCGATAGAATTTAAACCTCAATTTAAAATGTTCTTAACATGTAATAAATTACCAGATGTTCCAAGTAGTGATGATGGAACATGGAGAAGGATAAGATTAATAGACTTTTTATCGAAATTTTGTGAGAAACCAAGTAAGACAAAGGAAAATGAATTTAAGATAGATTACCAATTAAATGATAAAATGGATACATGGACAGAAATGTTCTTATCAATGTTAATATATGAAAGGAGTAAATTAAATTTCAAAAAATTGGTAGAACCAATGGAAGTATTATTAGCAACAGAGAAATATGGAAATTCACAGAATATAATATCACAATTTATAGAGGAAGTAATTGTAGAGGATAAAAAAGTAAAATGTAAATTAACATTAACAGATGCACATAATGAATTTAAGACATGGTTTAGAACTGTACATTCAGGAACAAATAAACATATAATGACAAGAGAAGAATTAAAAACAGAGATGGAAAAGAAATTTGGAGTATATAATTCAAAAACATGTTGGAGAAATATTAAGATAAGAGTAATAGAAGAAACAGAACAAGAAACAGATTTAGAATAAAAAAGTAAAGAAAGATTAAAGATGGAGTATTATAAATTATATATAACACGTTTAGTTTATAATACTTATATTGGATTATATTATATAGGAAAACAAGATAAAATAATACCAAAATTAAAAAAATCAAAAAGTATGTATCTTCCAAAAATAAGAAGAATGAGTAATATAAATAACTTTGATAAATTAGAAAGTAATATGGATGTTGGAAATTTTTATTTAATAAAAGCAAAATCATGTGAAGATTTTAGTAAAATTAAAAAAGAAGAAACAATCTACAGTTCCAGTCTATTAAATAGGAAAAGGCTATGCGAACGGTGTAAAGAAAGAGATTATAATATACAAGAGTCATTTGAAAATTTAACGATTAAAGATACAAATTATATAGACAATTATGAAATATTAGATAAATCATTAAAATATGATAGTAAATACAAAAAATTGTTATGATAAAAATATAAAAATATATAAATATATAAATATATAAATATTATATATAAATGGAAAATGCAAAAAATTATTTGAATAGACTTGTATATAATTTTTATATTGGAAATGGATTTAATAACAAAAAAAATTCTACTTTAAAAAAATCGAAAAGTATAGATAATATATTAAACAAATCAAGTGATTCTTATACAAGTACTATAAATGAATATAATAAATTAGAAAGTAGTATGGATGAAGAAGAAGATTTTGATGGTATAAAAAAAGATTTGAGTTTACATGTAAAGATGTAATAAATTATTTATTTTTATTATTTTTATGAAAAAAGTGATGAAAAATAAAGTATAAAGTAATAAATATATTATTATAATAATAAAAAATGGAAACAATAATTGAAAATGTTAAAGAAATGTTGGAAAGTCGTGGAGATGATTTAACAAAATTTAATGAAATGGAAAAAGATTATGTTAATAAAGATTTTCATATTAAAACAAAATCAAAATATCCATCTATATGTACTGATAAGACATGTGTTATATTTTGTGTATCACAAGAATATCGGAAAATGTTATTTGATGAAATAAAATCAAAAACAAAATCATTAGAAGAATTAGTAAATGCTTTTAGAGAAAATCATAATAATATGTTAAATTATATTGTTATTTTTCATCATTTAAAAAAATTAAATGCTGTTGAAAAAAGTACTATTACACAATTTGATAAATATATTCAAAAATTAGGTGGAATATTTCAAGATTTCTATGATACATCATTTATGTTTAATCCTATAAAACATGAATTAGTACCAGAACATAAAAAATTAACAGTTGATGAAACAAAAAAAATAATGGAAAAATATATGATGAACAGTAAAACTAATTTTCCATATATATTAAAAACTGATATTATAGCTAAATGGTTAGGCTTAAAAATTGGTGATGTTGTTGAGATTAAACATTATAATCCCAATAGTGGTTTAACATATTATTATAGATGTTGTATGTAAAAATATATATAATATATAATAATAAAGAATGGATAAATTAACTAAAGAAATAGATTATAATATACTTAATGATGATGCACGTGATAATAAAGTATTTGGATGGATAAAAGATGATTATGTATATGAGAATAGTTCATCAAAAACAGAAATAGATAATTTACATGATATATTATATGGAAAAGCAAGTACTATAGCAGATAATGAAAATGCTTTTATTAAACTAACGAATGATTTTAGTGGAACAAATGTTGTAATTCAACTAAAAATGGAAGATGGTACAACTGCATTTGATCCTCAAATACATGAAATAGCATATCATATGGATTATATTTCAGGAAGTACAAAAGATGGTTCAGAAGAAAATAGATCAACAATAACTTTAATTAAACAATTATATGATTTTTATAAATCTATAAATGATGATTTAAATACTTCTAGTTTAAATACAATAACAAGTGGTTTATTAACAATAGCTGATGATGGATCTATATTAGATGATCATAAAAATATGATTACACAATTAGAAATTAATAATAAAGATGAATTAAATGAAAAAGTTTTTGTATATTATAATTTAGTAAAATTATTATTCCAAAAGTTACAATTATATAGAGTAAATAATGTATATTATAATCATTTAAAAAAAATATTTAATGGTGATATTACAGATTCTGGTAGTAGAATTGTAGATGATGAATCTGGGTCAAAACCAATAGATAATTTAGATATAGCTTATAAAAGTTTAATTAATAATTTAATACAAGGAATAAATAATTCTACTACTGTATTACAACAAAGTTATGATGTAGTTTTAGGTTTAATATTATCGTCTAAAACTTTAGTATCTGGTACAACGGATAAATATACATTTACAATTGATAGAAGTACTAATAGTGTATTAACTCAAGGTATTTATTCACAAATAGATAAAGATAAACATATAATAAGATCCAATAATAACACTTATTTAATTGAAAATGTTCATCAATCAACAAATCCGAATGAAATAATTGTAACATTGGATAGACCTATCGATATAGCTGATATTGATTTTAGAGTTAATTTTAAAAGAGCTTATTCGTATAAAATGCAATATAAAAATGAAAAAGATGAATTAAAAGATTTAAATAAAACATATGGTGATAAGGATAGTGAATTAAAGAAAGCATTAATAAGTTATGAAATGATAACAGATGATGAATATAAATTAAAAATAATTTCATATATATTTTATGTCATATTTTTATTTATTTTAATTGGTTTATTATTAGCAGATGTATACAAAGTAAATAATGATATAAAAGGATTATATTCATTAATAATGTTATTTATTGTTATTGTATTATATACAGTTTATATTATGTTCTATAATGGAATAGAACAATTTTCTACATCATCTGGTTATTCTACAAATGATGGTACAAGCGAAACAACAGGGACAAATATTAACAAATTAACAACTAATTTTAATAATCATAATACTAAAATTAATGATAAATCAGTAAATTATTTGATAATATTAATGAATTATCATAGTGTTATTGCATTAAATGAAGTATATTTAAATATATTTAGAATGTTCGATAAAGAAAAGAGTAAATTACATTTATTAAATAAATCAAAGAAACATGATATAATGGAAGCAAAAGATTATTCAAATAGTGTATGGATGGATCAATATAGAAATATGGCATTCATAACAATGATATTTTTAGTATCAATCATAATATTAATATATTATTGGTTAAGTATTAAATTTCCTTTAGGATTAACAACATGGATTCTATTCGCGATAGTAGGATTAATAATAGTATTATTTAACTATTATAGGATGTCAACAAAAAGAATGAGGACAAGTAGCAAAAATTTTTATTGGCGTAAATAAAACATAGAATGGCAACTTTTTATAATAATTTAAGGGACATATTTGATACAAATTTAAAAAAATCTGATAATCAATTTTTTGGAACAGCAATAACACCAACAACTGATCCAAAAACATATAATGATAATTTTTTTATAGAATTTACAAGTGATAGTTCTAAGGATATTTTTTATGAAGAAATGAGACAATTAGCAAATACACCAATAAGTACAAGTTATAATTCTAATAAAATAAAAGATTCTACTGTGGCTACACCTTTTGATTATACAGGAAATTATGAATACAAAGATAATATGTTTGAATTTACGGATGATACATTTAAAGGTGAAGCATTAGAATCTGATCAAACTTTAGTTGAATATGAAATAGTAAAACATTTATATGATTATTATAAAGATTTAAAAGAAAAAGGATTAAATAATTTTGAATTACCAGATATTATTAGTGATTATGATGATTCATATACATATACAAATACAGATATAATAGCTGTCTTTACAGAATCTGCAATAAAAGAAGTAATAAAAAATCATCATTTAATAACATTAACGATTAATGAAGAAATAAATGAAAATCCAGATAAATATTTTTATAAGAATTTTAATGTATATGTGAATACAATGTTATGTTTTTACGAAGCAATATTATTTAAAATGAATGCAAAGATAGGTTTATCAATAAAAAAAATGTATACAAATGCAAGTGAAACTTCTACAAAGATAGATAATTATTTAACAGAAATTGAAAATAAAATAAAAGAAAGAGAAGAATATTATAGATTCGAAAGTAAAAATGAAAATACAAATTCAACAGTATTATATAAAAATTCGGTAGAAGATATTAAAAATATAAATAAAAAGATAGAGGATAATCAAGATAAAATAAGTAATTTAGAAGTTTCATATAATATATTTGAAAAAACAGAAAAAATAAATTTATATATATATTATTTAATTTTAATATATATTATAATGATAATAATTGGTTTTATATTAATAAGTTTATATAAACCTGAAATCAGAGAACTATATACATATAGTATATTATGGATAAGTTTATTAATTTATATAGTAATTGAATTATTAAGAAGATATATATTAATTGAAAATTTTACAACAGTAAGTGATTTTAATACAAATTTAGACAATTTAACAAATGAAATGAAAGATTATTTACATAAAGTAGCTACATTAAATACATATCAAAATACTACACAACAAATATTTGATAAAGAAAAAGATAAATATCAGAAGATAAATATGAAAGTGAAAAATAATAAGGAAACACAAAAAATGAGAAATAATGATATATTACATGAATCGAATAAATATAAGAATTTATCAATATTATTAATACATTTTATAATAATATTAACAATCTTATATTTAATACATTTAAATTATCCAAATGAATCATTAATAACATATGGAATCCTATTATTTATAATATCAATAGTGATATTTATATATCAAACGGTATATAGATCAAGAGGTTCATATAAACATTTTGATTGGATAAGCAAATAATTATTAAAAATTTTATTTTTTTTTATGTAAAGTAAATGATTACATATGCAGACATAGTTAATAAATATTTAAAAACTTCAGTTGAAGTTCCACAACATTTAGATGTATATTGTGGAAATACCGGAAGTAGTTTTTTAAATACTTTAAATAATTCTATAGATAAAACAAATATAATAGCATCGAAAAAATATGTATTAATAGATGATATATATTATAATGAGGAAACAGAAGATACTACTACTAAAGTAAAAACTATTAATAAGATTGATGATAGTACAGATGATAATATAAAAAAATATAATAGAATAATTGATTTATATAAATTTTATGGGAAAATAAGAAATCAATATGATAATGGATATCTAAAAATATTAGAAACATATAATGATATAGCAAGTACACCTAAAAGTAATTTTTCAACTATATATGATACTAACGATTTATTATATAATTGTGCAAAATTAACATATGATTTAGATGAAAAAGATAATAAGAATGAATTGAAAGATAAGTATTTTTATGGAAACTTTAAATTATATATAGAAACCATGTATTATTTAGTAACATATGTATTAATAAAAAATACAGATGAAATTAATAATAAATTGTTAGAAACGACTAACGTAAATATTGATACGGACGTTGATAAATGTAATTATGATAAGGAAACAAATGATTCTTTGTCAATTAAAATAAATGAATCTCATGATGACAATATAAAAACCAGTAAAAAAAAGAAAGAAAGAGATTTAAAAGATGGTTGTAAAATATATACAAAATTACATAGTATTAAGAAAGATCTTAAAATAACAGATAATGCCGGAACAAAGAATATAGAATCCTTAGGTACATTAAATCATAATATAGAAAGTATTAAGAATGTATCAAAACAAATAGATAAGATAAAAGAAGACATAACAGAAAAAGAAGAAGAAATAGATATATTAAGGAAAGAATATATATATAAATGGATTTTAGTAATAATAACAATTGGAATAATAATATTTTATAGATATGATGAGAGAATAGTAATATTATCAGTAATAATGTTATTAGTGATAAATATTAAATTTGAAATAAAAGAAGAATTTGATCAGACATCTATATTAAATCCATTATTGGAAGATATAATGAATTATTTAAAAGGAGTAGAGAAAAATTCATTTTTAAAAGAGATATTTAATAAAGATATAAATAAGGAATTAGAGAAATATAAAGCAAATCATTTAAGATTTGAACGTAATTTAAATAAATTAAAAGCAAAGATTAATAATTTAATGGAAACAAATTATATATTATATACAATAATAAGTATATTATCTATATCATTAATAATGATAGTAATAATAGAGAGAGTATATGATGTATATAGTATTAAAATAATATCAACGATAATTGTGATAATGATATTTATAACATTATATGCATATAAAAGTAGAACGAATTTTTATAAAAAAGATTTTGTGAAACCTATGTAATAAAGATGTCAATTACAAGTGATAATATAAAAAATAAAATGAATTCATTATTAGGAAAATATAAAGAAGAAGAACCATTTAAAACTGATAATGATATATTAGAAAAAATAATAGAAAATATAGAAAATATAGGAATTTCAGGATATACTGCACATACTTCAGTTCTGAAAACATATAAATCAAGTGAAATGAAATATGATAGTTATACGAAAATGTATAAATATTTTGATGGTGAAACAATAATAATAGAAGGAATTGGTACACAAAGTAAAATTAAAATAGATTTATATTATGAACTATTTGACATATTAAACACATATAGTACAAAAGCAAATATAGCAGAAAGAAATTATTATGTTAGTACTTTATCTCCAACATCTTCAACATTATATACGAATTTAGATTATAATAAAAAGAATAAAGATATAAAACAAGAGATTTATTTAAGAAAAAAAGATAAAATAAAAAAATATGATGAAAAGACAGAAGAAAATGAAGAAAAGATAAAAAACCAATTAAAAGGATTATGGTATACACAAATATATTATATAATTTATCTTATAATATTTGCTATCATCGTGATTGGTAGTGTTATTGGTATTTATTTAAAAGAAGAAAACGTAATAATTATTGGATGTATTATATTAATAATAATGATAAATTATATAAATATAAATATAGAGAATTTTACAGTTCGAACAGAAGAATCTGTTAAAAAGGATTTATATGAAAAAATAAATAATAGAATAGATAAATTTGTAAAAGAAATAGAACAAGAACCTGAAGGATATTTAATGAAATATGTAGATTTAGGAATTAGAAAAGAAGAAAATAAATATAAAGGTCATGTTAAAGAAACAAATAAAAGATATTATGATCAAAAAGGAATAATAAATACAAATAGATTGGATAATATAGAGATGAAAGCATTGATAAATATGATATTATTATCAATAATAGTATTAATATTATATAGAAAATATGAGAATAGATATATATTAGTGTTATTAGTAATAATATTTGTGATATATGCGATAAATGTAAATTATCCGATAAGAACATTATCAAAGAATTTATATTATCAATAAAAAGTGATATAAGAGAGAAAAAGAAAATAATAAAGAAATGTCAAATGAGAAAAGAGACAAAGTATTAGAAATATTTAAAAAAGATTTAAAATTTCCAGAGAAAACTATAAAAAATTTGGAAATCGGTATTTATAATCAAACTTTAGATTATTGTAAAATACAAGAAATTCCTTTAAATTGGGATAGTGAATTATTTACAAGCATATATATGAATAAATGTATATCAATATTTTCACAATTAAAAGAAGGAGCTTATATTGAAAATACAGGATTAATTGAAAAATTAAAGAAAAATGAAGTAAAAGCAGAAGAAATAGCATATTTAAAGAACGAAGATATGTTTCCAGAGAAGTGGTCAGAATTATTAGATAAACATAGAGATACGGTAAAGAATGCATATGAAATGACAATGGAATCGATGAGTGATTCTATTGTATGTAAGAGATGTAAAAGTAGAAAGGTAACATATGTTGAAGTTCAATTAAGATCAGCAGATGAGAATTCTACGACAGTAGCTACTTGTTTAGATTGTAGTTATAAATGGAAATTTTAATAAATTAATTTTCTTATTTTTATTATAATATGAATAATCCCCCCATACTATATTCAATTCAAGAGGTATCTGAACATGGATCTTCTATGTATGGATCACCAATCGTATTGCGAAAATCATTATCATTATCAAGACACAGGACAATAGAACCATCAGTAATGGCATTATATAGAGTACATTCATTAAATGGAACTAATGCATTTAGTGGAATGAACTCACCATTATTTTCATTAAACGGTTCATTTAAAGGATCATGTGATAGATCATTAAATGGTTCTTTACATGGAAAATTTAACAACTCATTTAAGAAGATACCATTATCGGATATAGATGAAGATAATCAAAATATATCAGAAGAAGAAAAAATAAAAGAAGGTTGTAATATATGTAAATGGTTATTAAGTTTGATAATAAGAAAAAAGTGATGACATTATATTAATTTTGATATATTAAAAATGGAATGTGTTTTATGTAATAAAAAAGATATAAGAATACCTACACAAATATGTGAAGATAATCATATTGCATGTAAAGATTGTGCAATTCGCTATTATATTACTACACAAAATATGGTTGGTAGCCGATGGAATTATAAATCACCATGTATTGTGAAAGATTGTAAAAAAAAACTTTTTGAAAGTATAATTGAACAAAAAGAAGAAATATCATTACATAGAAAGATAATTTTAGAGAAAAAATGCAATATTCTTTTACAAGGATAGAGCTGTTTCTTATTTTATTTTTATTTCTCTTTTGATC
>CERI01085312.1_pt1 | contig 14098 bp, 18 predicted proteins | sample 350261 | NCBI WGS metagenome assembly CERI01 (sample SAMEA2620979, study PRJEB7988) | marine metagenome | isolation source: saline water (ENVO:00002010), including
GTTGTTGTTGTTTCTTCTTCTGGTGTTGTTGTTGTTGTTGTTGTTTCTTCTTCTGGTGTTGGTGTTGTTGTTGTTGTTTCTTCTTCTTTTGGTTTTGCTTCTTCTTCAATTGTATTCATTCCTCCCACAGCCTTATTAGCTATATCTTCATTATCTTCTGATGTACCTTCTTGTGTACCACCAGAACCGAATCTTCTTCTTCTTCTTCTTTTTCTTTTAACCTTTCTTTTAACAACTTTTTTCTTTGGTACTTTTCTTTTTTTATAAGTTTTCTTTTTAACAACTTTCTTTTTTGAAAGTTTTCTTTTAACCATTAAATATAGTAAATAAAAAAAAAGTATAATAATTGTTATTTTTTTCTTTCTATTAATTATATGATGAGACCTGCTAAATTTTTCGAAGAAGCAAGTGCATGTTCTGCTCCAGATAGAACAAGGAGTCAAGAAGGAAGAGAATCAAGAAAACAAACTCTTAATACTTTTATGGAAACTACAAAACCACAGAATTTAACTGACATGGAATGGATTAGTACTTTAGGAGGCTTTAAGAAAATTTCAGAAAATTGGAATACCTTAGAACCTTCTTTAAAAAAAGACGTAAGTGATTTATTGCTACAAGACGATCAATTTAAACGCGCACTTATTACAAGAAGTGTTGTAAAAGAACCTGAAACAAAAGTAGAAGAATTTATTGACGTTGATAAAAATAATAAAGAATTATGGAAATTAGTTGGTATTTCTATGATTTCAGTAATAGTAGGATTCCTAATTTCAAAATGTGAAAAAAAATAATTATTTTAAAATAAAAAGTTTATGAATTTCAACATTCATCCAAGGATACCTTTTTTTAAAGAAATCTTTAAGCTTCCTAGGGGAGTCTCCGATATCTTTAAAAAGATGTGCATAACATTTTAAAGCTGGTACTTTATTGTTATCAACTGTTAGGAACAGAAAATATTTACTTTTATAGTTCTTTTTAAAATAATTAACTACTGATTTTATGATTTTTTTACAAAGCCCTTGACCTCTATAATTTTCATGTATAATTACATCCCCTAGTTCACATAAAGGTTTTGTACTTTTAAATCCACATTCTTTAGTTTGTTTCTTATTAAAAAACATTAATTTTACCATGGCTTTGTAATGATTATCATCGCTCCATAAAAATAAAATTTGTTTACCCCTAGGGTTAGGTTTTGAAAGTTCCCACATTTCATTTTTATTTGGATAAGGTATATTAAAAAGATTTTTTGATAATTTTATCCATTCTGATTTATTTTTTGCTATAAATGCTGGTTTCATTACTAGTGACGTACATATTTTTATTGAAAAAAAGGAGCTACAAATAATTCTAAAAATCCTATGTCATCTTCTTGTGTTATGTATAGTGGTTTTTTATCTAAAATGCTTATTCTCAAAGGGTAGTTTTCATCAATGATTTTAAGTACGTCATAAAGATGTTTTTGAAGAAAATTACTACTAGAGGTATCAAGAATATCTGTATCAACTTCATAAGTACAAGAAAAATCTTGGTCCTGTATCATAATTTGTAATATTCCATCGATAGAAAATTTAACTATTGAATCAGGGGGGGCATATTTAATTATATTAATGAATTCTTGGTTTACTTCATACGTTACATCAGTTGGAAAATCCGGAAGAGGTAATGTATATCTTTCATTAGGAAAACTGAATTCTATTTTTTTACCTATTTTAACAGATACGTCATCTTTTATTATAAAAATAACGTCACTAGTATTGTTGGTATTATTAAGTATATTTTTAAAAGGATATAATGGTATAAGTATCGAAAAATTATTTCTTTTTTTTGGTAATTTAACAAAAGACTTTTGGATTGTTAATGAAATTAAACATTCTTCATTTATGATTTGATGAATTTTAAACATATTTTTAGAGTACGTCAAAATAATTGAATATTCATTTAAGAACTTTTCAAATATTTTTCGTAGAATATCATATTTAAATGAAAATTTCATACTATAAGTATTGTATATAATTATTTAAATGGTTTAAAGACACTAATTCATATATGAATATGAATAAAAGTATTAGAGAAATAGTTGAACAATTTTATACTTACAAAGAAAAAAAGAACCTAGAAATAGAATCTAGGTTAGGATTTTTTAATATTGGGAAATTCGATAGTAATATAACCGAATTTTTTTTTAATAAGGTTAAGAAAAAATTTGATAATACTGACACTTGGGTTAACGTAGAAGAGATTAGTAAAACTGATTATTATTATAATAAGATAAGAATATCCGTAGAAGATGACGGTACAACTGAATGCATTGAGAAAAAAAGGTTTAAGAACCTTGACTATCAGATAGATGACAGTCCTTTAGATTTTAGAATTTCTTTTTCTCAAGAAAATAATGTACCTAATAAAGATTATTTAAACAAAGATAATCTGTACACTAGGGTAAAGAATAGAACTAGGTATGAGCATAATAATGTATATTTTGATTTAACCGAAGTTACTACTGAAAATAATAGTGTAGTTGAAAATAGATATGAAATAGAAATAGAATTAAAAGAAAACGATAAAAGTTGTCTTTATAATTCTATTAATTTAGTTCTTAAGACTCTAGACCTTGTAAACATATGTGAAACGATAAATAAAAAACCAAATATTATACACATTTAAAAAAAAGTGTGTTTTATATTTATAATGTTCTTATTAGTCAAAGCAGAAAATGAAGATCTTGAAAAAATGTATCATGAGTATCATAATATAGCACTAAGAGAAATTGGAAACGTTAGATTAGGTGATGCTGGGTTTGACATCATGTGTCCTAGAGATTTAGTTGTCCCAGCTAACGCTAGGAGTTTTAAGATTCCCTTAGGAATATGTATTGAGAATAAAGAGGGAGGACATATGGATATGAGACCAAGATCTAGTATGGGTAGTAAAACACCTTTGAGGTTGTGTAATTCTATAGGGACTATAGATTATTCTTATAGGGGAGAGCTTATAGCTTGTGTAGATAATGTTTCATATCCTCCAGAAGATTATAGAATAAGTATAGGTCAAAGATTAGTACAAATTACTGGATGGAATAATAATCGTGTAAAATTTAGATTTACAGATTCATTAGGAGAAACTGAAAGGAATACTGGAGGTTTTGGCAGCACTGGCAAATAAATGAAAAAAAAATGTCCTTATATATTAATGAAGGTTAATATATACGGATGTGGTTTATCCGGATTAACTGTAGCCCATGAATTAGTAGAAAAAGGGTTTCAAGTAGAAATTTTTGAAAAGGCTCCTATAGGTGGAGGAATGGCTAGGTCTTTTAGGTATAGTAACGGTGTTCCTACCGAACATTCATGGAGAGGTTATGGACCTTTTTATAAAAATGTGTTTGATATTATGAAAAGAATACCTGTTAAAGAAACATGTCCACGTGATGATTTTGGTACTTATTATTCCATAGAAGAAGTTAAAAAACATACTACTAAAGATAGCCTATGGACTTACTACAAAGGTGAAGTTTATGACGTGACAAAATTTATGGGAAGTCATCCAGGAGGTAGTTTAATACTTAACGCAGGTGGTAAGGACCTTGAACAAGTTTGGGAAGATTTAGGGTATTCATGGCATATGGAAAATCCTTATGTAATGAAAACATTGAAAAAGTATAAAATAGGTAAACTAAAAGAAGGATTTCAAAGTAAAACTGCATATGATAATTTAAACACAGATACTCTACAATTTTTACTATTAGACAATACCGTTAGTGAAAAGAAAGCAAGTATTAAAATACATGACGTGCCTTATTTAGGTTATATTTTTAGTAAAGTACTTTTTTCCAATAAAAGGAGAAGAGATTATTACAAAACTAGTTTTGACAAATTAGTTAAAAATAAAATATCAAAAAGTTCTTATAGATACTTAGTAGATTTTATAGGAGGTGCTGGTTATGGAATTGATAAAAAGTCTCTTTCATACGCCCATTATGTTTTGTTTTTTTATCACAATTTCAATGCTCTAAATTTTAATTTTAATATAAAAGATTTTAGATGGAAAGTACTAAACAAACCTACTAGTGAAGGTTGGATTGAACCTTGGATTTCCTTCTTAAAGAATAAAGGTGTAAAATTTAATTTTAATGTATCCCTTGAAAGGGTAAAACATGACGGTAAAAAGATAGAATATTGTGTAGTTAATGGTACTAGGGTAGTGGCAAAAGAACACATATTCGCACTTGACCCTTATTCATTAAACCAAATACTAAAAAAAAGTAATTTTCCTGTATTGCAACCAAAAATAGAAAAATTGTCTACAGTTAATAATCAAGTAAGTTTTAGATTAGGATTCAGAAAAAAAGTTAAAATACCTATCAAAAATTCTGGCCTAGCATTTATTGAATCTCCTTATAATGTTGTTTTATACTTTCAAGAAGATCATTGGTGTCCTGAGACTAATTTAGGAATGAATGGTAAAATAAAGTCTTTAATGAGCGGAACCCTAGTTACTATGTACTATCCTGGAGTTATTTACAAAAAAAGCGGAACAAGTTTAACAAAACAACAACTTTTAGAAGAAATAATAGAACAAATTTTTATGAGTAAAGATTTTTTGAACATAGCAGAAAACAAAATAACAAAGGAAGACATAATATTCAAAGAAATATTTTCGGATTGGGAAGAAAAAAATGGAAGATTAGTTTCAAAGAACGTTAAATGGGTGAATAATACTTTAAATCAGGAGTATAGACCTTTAGGTAATACTAAGTATTCTAATATGTATTTAACAGGAGGTCATAATTTAACAACAGTTGATGTATGGTCGATGGAAAGTACAGTTGAAAGTGGTAAAATAACGAGTAATATGATCCTAGAAAAGTACAACAAGAAAAAAGCTTATCTTTATAGTCACAGTGAAAAAAATGAGATTATAAAGACAATCCAAAAGATGGATGATTTTTTGTATTCAGTAGGATTACCTAATATAGTTGACGTATTGTTTATTATTATTATAATTTACTTTTTATTGAGACGTTTGTAATATTTGTAGCCATGATAACCTGATACACCTACTCCTAAAGCTAGTATAGAATCATAAACTTGTTCACTGAATTTTTGTTTATAAGCAATGTACAACAAACCAGGCATAATAATTAAATAATGAGTTAATTGAATAACGGTCCAGTACTTTAAACTAAACTTTTTTGGTAAATGAACGAGGATTGGTATAAGTAGAGCCATAAAACCTAAGGCATAAAACTTCCATTTAGGAGTATTGTCTTTTTTGTAACCGATACAAGCTAATAAAGTACCTGTAACAAGAACATGAATAAGATTGATAGTTTTCATATCAAATTTACTTCTAATTTCTTTAATCATATACTAATACTATAGATATTAATCTGTGGTATTACTATATGAAAGACCTGTTTGGAAAATTTAAGGAATACAAAAATATTTTCGGAAAACCTGGAACTGGTGTACATACACTTAAATTTAAAGGTACGTCACTTTTTGACTATTTTGGAACTATTCTATTAGCTTTTATTTTAACTTATATGTCTAATATCCCTTTAGTATGGTCCACTATAATCCTTTTTATTATAGGAATAGTGTCACATTATCTAGTAGGGATTAAAACAATGGCTATTAAGACGTTTGATTAACAACAACATGGGAAACATTTACTTAAAGGTTTTTTGTTGATAGTCATTTTACCTGATTCTACTTTGATTATAGTATCAATAATTTTAGGAACCATTTTAATTATTATAGGGTCGAGGCTTTCTAAAGCCCCTGCATCTGTATTGTTAACAACGTGGATGAGAATATCTATAACAAGTTGTTTTTTTTCTTTACCGTGAAGGTAATAAATGGTACTGACATCTCTCATAACTTCCATAGTAGCATCCATGATATTATCTAATTGAAATCCTGTAGGAAATCTTTTAACAGCTTTAGATCCGAATTCAGTGACTAATTCAACGTGAGTTTTTTTTGACATTATAATTATAATAATTATTTTTTTTCTACCGTTAATAAACCTACTTAAAGAAGTTTGTATAATATTATTATCGCGTAAGAATGACATCAACAAAATCTACAGTACAAGTATCAGACATGACAAAAGACACCGTTACCTCAAAAAAAGAAACCCAAGTTGAAGAACTTGAACAAGATAAATACAAAGACTTAATGGTAAAGATTGACGAAATGGCAAAACAATTAAAAGGTCTTGCTAATTATGTTAAAGACCTTCGTAAAGAAAATTTACAATTAGTAAAAGAACTTGCTAAACAAGAAAAAAAAAAGGCAAAAAAGAGTGCAGAGAGAGCAAAGAAGGGTCCAAGTGGGTTTGCAAGACCAACAAGGATCACTCCAGTTTTAGCAAAATTCTTAGGGATTCCAGCAGAAGAGAAGATTGCAAGGACAGAAGTAACCAAGAAGATTACAAGTTATGTGAAAGAACACAATCTTCAACAACCAGACAACAAGAGAGTAATCTTGTTGAAAGGAAAACACGGGAAAGCATTAGCAAAAGTGTTGTCACCAGTAGTAGACCCAGTATCAGGGGAAAAAACAGACTTAACCTTTTTCAACTTACAAAGGTATCTGAAACATCACTTTATAAAAGAAGCACCAGCTGTAGCAAAAGCACCAGCTGTAGCAAAAGCACCAGCTGCAAAAGCAAAAGTACCAGTTACAACAGAAACAAAAGTAAAGAAAGTAAAAAAGAAGGCAAAGAAAGCAAAGAAAAGCAAAGTACCTTTGGCATCAGGTGTAAAAGCTTAAGAGAAATAGTCGAAGACCTTTATTTAGAACCATGGGAAAGACATTATGAAAGAGAAGACCGTATAAAATATGTTTTGCATGCTCAAAAAACTTTGGGTTATGAAAAAGCAGTACAACATTCTTATATTTGGAGAAATATTAAACTACTAGGTTGTGGGTACGGTAAAGAATGGAATTCTAGGGTAATGGAGCATTGTCATGAAAAGTTACTTTAAATTACCAGCCCGTATGGCGTAATTGGCTAACGCATCTGACTTCTAATCAGGGGACTGTGGGTTCAAATCCCACTATGGGCTGATTGTTTATAATCACTAAAGTAAATTATTAAATTTATTTTATTGAATATAAAATATTTATAATAGATATATGGCAGAAATACTTCTAGCAATGCTTTTGTTTGGAGGAGGGGTAGCGATAGTAAATGAACAAGCTAAAACGAGAAAGACAACAGCAGAACCATTCTTTAAGGAATTAAGAAACTTTCTAAAAAAATCAAAATATTTTAATTTGAAAGATATGAATAAATTAATAGAAGTTTCCGAAAAAATTAAAGCACATCCTTCACCGACACCTAATGTTACACTAGAACCTGATTTAAGTTCTATATTAAATAAAAACCCAGAGGCATGGTGCCCTGATAAAAACAATACTACATGTTCTTTACAAGTTAGAGATATAAATTTTCCTATGAATTGTATAGGAGATATTAGTGAAGATCAGTGTTTACAAAGAATAGAGAAATATATAGCAGATGAAAATGATAAAAACGTTCAATTGGAAGAATATTGTCAAAGAGTTAATGACGTATGCGTAGACTATAAAAATCCTAATTTTGCGACAAAACAAGATTGTACAAAATGTGATACATTAATACCTAATTGCAATTGTTAAAAATAAAAATATTAATATATATTATATGATAGGAATAATATTATTTGTAGCTTCTGCTATATTTTTAATTATATCGTCTATAAAAAGAGTCCCAACTTCTACTCCTAGTTCTATTTTGAAAAATAAAGAAGTAGAACTAACAATGAGTCATGCTATGACTAATCAAGTTACTTCTGAATTAATGAGACAAAAAGCAGAATTAAGTAGAAATAATTATCCAGGGAATGAATTGTTCTCTAGTAAAAGAGTACATTGGTCACCGTCAGTAAATTAATGATAAAAAAAAATATTTAATAATAGTAATGAATTACATATTACCATTAATATTATTATTTATTTCAGGTGTTCTTTTTTTTATTTCTAAATCAGAAGGTATGCAACTAGAGGAAATATTTAAAGAATTAGAAAATCTACATTCTCCTAAAACAGAAATAGAAAAAGTATTTGAAACACAAGATAAATGTATGGAAGAAATAAAACCTTATTTTGAAACAATGAGACAAGACCCACTTTTTGTAGAAACAATAAGTGAAACACCCTATAATAGTGAAGATATGTCCCTAGATGAATATATAGATTATAGGAATGGTATGCTGTCTAATAAATATAAACAACAAGATGGTTTTATGACAATGGACAACAATTTAAATATTATGATTAAGCAAGATTATGACAATCAAAAAAAGAAAGAAGATGCAGCTTTTTCTGCTAAACAAAGGGAAATAATTGCTTGTGAAGATAAGAATTGTACTGAATTAGTAACATCAGGAAAATCTGATATGGCTTTGGATAAATATAGGTGCGCAGAATATGCTGCATGGCAAGAAAAAAATATGTGGTTAGACGAGTCTAGTGCAGCAAGAACAGATTTAACTGCAGAAATTACAAAGGGAACAGATGAAGGTTGGATCACAACAGAAGAAATGGATAAGATTCGAGAAGAAGTCAACATTTCCATTTTCAACGTGAGTCATCCTATATTATTAGAAAAAATGAAAGAAATCACAATGAAATATACAAATTTTGAGGAAACTAAAGATAAGCCTCAAATACCATTTGGATGTATTAGACATGAGTTGGAAGATATACCGGATGCTTCTGAGGATAAACCTGCTCCATATACAAAAAATTGGTATAGGTATCACGAGAGAGACCAGCTAGCTGAGGCAGCTGATTGTAGTGAAAATTATAAATGTGTTAATCTTAAAAAAGTAGACATAAATTCTATCAGGGCTGAACAGAGAGCACAACCAATAAGTACAAATACTACATATAATAGCGTTATTTATAATTATATAAATGAAGATAAAGCACCAAACCCTAGTGATGACGATTATGGCATAGCGAAAAAAATTCAATATGAAGCAAATGCTTATGCTCAATATGGATATATACCTTTAGAGGACAAAAATAATTGGAATGAAATAGATTGGACAATTCAACAAGAAATAGACGAACCTATAACTCCAGAAAGGTTAGAAGAATTGATGAAAGATATGAATTCTGCAGGTTTAGTAAATAAATATTGTGAATTAAGAAGTAAAGATAGTCCTGATTACATAGAAAATAAAAGTATAATGGAAAAATCTTATTTACAATGTTTAGATAATCAAAGATTATGGTTGAAATTTATGAAAGGACAGTATGAAGATGTAAAATTTTCAGTAAAAAATTGTAAAGATTTAAAAAATAGATTTTCTAAGAACTTATTAGATAAAGAACACAAAATGTTCCTAGATTGTTTAAACAAAACTGAGAAATTTAAGAAAAATTTTCACAAATATGATCCTGCAGAACTTTACAATAGTATTAATTATGAAAGTGATAAACACGGTATTTGTACACTCAATTCAGAATATTTAGAAGAAGGTCCAGATGGTTTAGTAACTAATTTAAAAAGAGAAGAAGAACTTTTTTCTCAAAGAAAAAGATTAAATCAAAAATGTTTAACAGAACAAAGATATGGTTCTGCGATATTTAGTGTTTTATCAAATAAAAAGTACATAAATATACTTAAACAACTAGAGGAACAATTAGAAAAAGAAGCAGGAGAAGAAGAAAAAACAGAAGAAGAAAAAACAAAATTAGCAGAAGATAAGAAAAAATTAGAAGATGAAATCAAGAAATACGAACTAGATGTAGAAGAAATAAAAGTTAAACTTGCACTGTGTAAACAAGAAGAACAAGAAAAAATAAATAAAGAAAAAGAAGGAGAAACTCCACCTCCAGAAGAAAAAGAAGAAGAAACTTCAGAAGAAATAACGGCGTAGAAAAAACAAATTTATTATAATATAAAAAATTAATGAATGAAAGTAATTTATTATATTCTAATAATTATGTGAATGTATATTTAAATTCCAAATATATTTATTGGAAATCACATTCTGTATCGTGTAAAGATAAAGATTTAGATGATTTAATTACCATTTCTAATACTATATTAGACAAATTATATTCAGAAAAAAAAATGATTGGAATGATATGGGATATGACAAGTACTCAACTATTATCTCCTAAACAAATTAATAAAATAACCAAATTTATTACAGGAAGAACTGATAAAAATGATGCTATCACAATAGCAAGTCTAATAATCATTAATAATGCTTTCATTAGAAATTTGATCAGTATCGGTTTAAAATTATGTCCTCCTAAGAAAAGACCTGTTATAATAACAGATACTTATGATAAAGCTGTTGAAATAATAGAATATCATAGAAATTTATTGGCTGAATCTTGATAATTTATCTTTAAAACATGCATTACTATCGCTAGCTTTCATACATTGTTTGACAATTTTATTTTCTATATCTCTTGGTATAACTTGCATGTTGTCATCCAATCTATAACCATTTTTTATTTCTGAACCAACTCTTCCGAAAGAATTAGCTCCTAATATTTCTGAACCTTTTCCCATATTATCAGTAGGGCTTTCAGAAATTAAAAGATTATTATTATTATCAGTGTTACTCATCCAAAAACCTGCACCTGCTCCTTGTAAAGGTAAAAAATCACTACTACAGTTATGTTTACCGTTAGCTTTAGCGCATAAATCCATTTTCTTTAAAGGAACTGAATATTGATATTTTTTACTATATAAAGGATTGTACATACCAAATTTTTCTTTCATACAATTATTCAATATATATATAGCTATTAAAGTGCAAAATATAAAACATAATGTTCTGTTAATCATTTATAATAGAACATTATATTTTTTTTTAAATTAAAAAATACCTATTTTGTCAGGTTTCCAGTGTTCTTTATCGTATTTTGGAGAAAGAAACCATTTTTGAGTACCATTACCTATATAAGTGAATTGTTCTTTTTTAAAACAAGAATCTTTAAACAATAAAAATAATAAAACTAATGAGACTATTATTATAATATTATACATATAATTATATACAGTATTTTATTTATGGTTTAATTACATAAAAAAATATAAACTTACTATTTAATGATAGCTCCTAGATGGTCTAATAACTATCCATTGTTTTATAATAAAAGTATTAATAAAATTTATTATAATCATTTAATGTATTCTAAATCTAAAATAGATAATTTTAAAACGAATGAGAAAAAAAAGAAATGGGGTAAGTTCGCTAGATTATTAAATCTTTATGAAAATATTTTATACATAGAATCAGATGAAAAAATAAGTAGAGCTTTTTATAAACTTATTGAAATTAATAAAAATTTTAATATTTTTACAAAAGAAGAAACTTTAACAGGACATTTATGTGAAGCTCCTGGAGGATTTATAGAAGCTACTTGTGATATAATAAAAAATAAAAATCATAAATGGGTTACTCAGAGTATATTAGACTCCAATTGTACATTTAGTAAAAAACTTCCTGAAAATGGGAAATTTTTAAAAGGAAAAGATAATACTGGAGATATATATAATATAGAAAACATAATAGACTTTTCTGAAAATTGTAAAAAAAAATGTGACGTAATTACAGCAGATGGAGGTTTTGATGTAAGTAAAAATTATTATATTCAAGAACAATTAAGTTTTCGTATTATTTTTTGTCAATTTGTCACTGCTTTAAAAAGTTTAAAAAAAGGTGGTCATTTTATTTGTAAAATATTTGATATGTTTACATTACCTACAATACAATTTATTAAATTATGTAAATTTTTTTTTACAGAAGTTCATATATTCAAACCTCTATCTAGTAGACCTTGTAATTCTGAAAAATATTTAATTTTAAAAAATTATGTACCAATTAGAGATCTAACATGTTTTATAGAAACAGTCAAAAAATGGCCAAAAAACTTATTCATATTAGATCTTGGGATTCCTTTAGAAGAAGAATTCCTAAATAAAATTAAAAAATTAAATAATAGCTTAGTTGAAAAACAAATAGAACATCTTGATGAAACATACAAATATGCTACACAACCATGTTCTAAAGATTGGTTTATTAAACAAAAGATTAAACAAAATGAAGCAGCTGTAAAATACATTGAACATTTTAGGACTTAAATTTTTTAAAGCATTCTTTTATTTCTTTTTGATTTCTCCAAATATAAATTTTTTCGGGGTAGCTTAAATTACCAACAAAATTATCTATTATTATAGATTTACATGCTGTTTCATATTCGTCAGGGTCTAAATAACTTTCTTTTACTATTTGTCCTCTACACATTGGGCATATTTCAATGTTTTTTTTATAATAATTATTTAAGCACGAATAACATATAGTATGATCAGCTTTTTGACAAATTTTAATTTGAAATCTTTTTGGTTCTTGACATATTGTACAATTTTCGTATTTTCCGTCTTCTGTTTTTTTTTCCATAACATACTGTTTTAAAATATCAGATTCTCTTTGTTGTTTCTTTTTATTGTAATCTCTTAAATGTTCACACTTATAACCATCATTATTATCGTAAAAATTATTAAAAAAATCTGAACACGTACATACTTCTAATTTTTTATTAATATAGTTACCTTTATAAAATATAACATGATTTAATTTGTTATCATGTAAAATACAATCTGAATATTTTACACGTAAAAAAAATAACATTCTTAAATAATCTTTTTTTATTTTTTCGAATTCTTTAATATATTTAAATTTAAGAGTATCAATATAATGTAATTTTTTTAATAAACTATTATATTTTTCATATTCAGAAGAATGTCGATTATAATAATTATAATCATTACCATATTGAAAAAAATTGGTAAATAATTTAACTTTTTCTATGGATTCATGCCAAAAAGATGTTGGGTACATAATAGTTTTATTGTCTTGATTTTGAATTGTTTTAAATAAAAAATTTTTTAATTTTTTTTCATCTTGTTCTGTAAATTCTTTGTTAGTTTTACTATCAGTATTATATTGGTACCGAAGATCATTCAAATATTTCTCTAGATGTGTAATAGATTTTTTAAGTAAAATACCATATTCAGTATCTTGTAAAAAATATGTAGGAATACCAAATATTTCATCAATAGGTTTGTTTGGTTTTATTTTTTTAAATTCTAGGGTTAAAAATATTTTTATTTCATTCTCTATTATTTCTTCCATTAAATATAACAAATAAATTATTTTTTATTTTTCTTGTTACATTCTTTTTTTAATGTTTTAATAGATTTAAAAACCCTTTTACCTTTTCTCTTGAAAGTTAAACGAACTTTCAATCTTTTACACATCTTTTTGAGAGATGCTGAGGGTTTTTTAATTTTTTTAAGTTTTTTAAGTTTTTTAATTTTTTTAAGTTTTTTAAGTTTTTTTCTACATTCTGCTTTAAGAACTTTTGTAGATTTATAAACCCTTTTACCTTTTTTCTTTAAAGTTAATTTTATCTTTAATTTTTTACAAATCTTTTTTAAAGATTTATTTTTTATTTTCTTTCCAAAATGTCTATATCCTCCTTCTTTTCCAAAAAGATCAAGGAATGTTTTTTCGAAATCATTATTATAATCATCATCGTCTGTATCTTCGTCGTCTAGATCCATTCTGCCTCTTGTACTACTACTACCTCTGCTGCTGTTATTATTATTATTATTGTTATTATTAATACGAGTTACATTATTATTGTAATTATTAACATTATATTTAAATGCACGGCGGACTTGATCGTTCTTTCCGGCAATTTCTCTAAACACTAGGAAACATGCTGATACATGTTTACACGGCATCCTTTGTTCGTATTCATTCCAACTTTTTCTACTGTCTCGATGAATGATCTTAACATTCTCATTATCAATAGGTGGGCATACACTATTGCCTGTAGCAGCATTTTTTTTAGAATAAGATACACAGTTACATACAAGTGTCCATTTTTTGTGTTCACTGTGAGGAAATTCTTGAAATATATTATTTCTATGAGTTTTTAATGTTTCACCATCAATTATTACATTACTATTATTAGAACCTGGTTCCATAATCGCAGATGCTGATGCA
>CERI01028040.1_pt1 | contig 14066 bp, 13 predicted proteins | sample 350261 | NCBI WGS metagenome assembly CERI01 (sample SAMEA2620979, study PRJEB7988) | marine metagenome | isolation source: saline water (ENVO:00002010), including
CCAGCGTGTGTTTTGGGGTGCAGTCGCGCAAGTGTGTGGAAATGGAGACGGGACTTACCGAAAGGAACGCTACAAGTGGCCTGTAGAAATCATTCGCCTTCACCCCGAAAACAAGTCCAATGGTTATGCGGTAGGCAAGACCCCCTATGGCAAGGTATATTTTCCGGAGAAATTCAGAGGATATCTTCCAGAAGTCGGGTCATCCATAACCACTACAGTAGCCCTTCAGGATGTGGGGAGATCTAACAAGAAGGGCAATGCCTTCCGATTCACAGCCATTTACACTCACTAAAAAAATATAAAACAAATAAAATCTAAGACAAAAGACCAAAAACAAATCAAGAGAAAGACCAAAAAAATTAGATAAATTTTTTATGTAAATTATATTATATTAAATATGATTGGATATGACCCGATCATGCTCGAGTTTATAAATATTAAAGAATGGTTAGAGCAAGATAATATAGATCATTTCGTAATCTTAGGAGAGTTTACGTTTAAAAAAAAAAAAGTAGGAGGTATTCTTTTAAAAAAGAGTTATTTTTTGAATGTCGCAGATAATGATTTATTTTATGTTTGTCATCTTTCAAATAACGATGATTTTTTACCGAAACAGACATATGAACTTGATCATCTGAATCATAATATAGGTAAATATCTGAAACACGATGGATCTAAGTCGAATTTTGCAATGATAAAATATGATATACTTTTTAAAGCTCTTAAAAAGAAAAAGCAAATATATGAAATTAAATATCCCAAATATGCGTATGTTCTCACCTTTATTAATAAAGAAGCATTGGAAATGTCTCAGATAGGAATCCTCAATTTAAAGGGATCGAAAGATGCGTTCAAGTCCCTACAGACGAAGCAGGGTGTGAATAGCTATGAAGATGTCTACTTTAGCGCCAAACTATCTAGTGCTCTCTACGCCTATAGTCATGTATGGGATAGAGGAATAAATCCATACCTGAGACTGGGTGAAGAGTTTTTTAAGAAGAGTGATAACTTTATCCACGGTTGGACGAAATATACAATCGGTAAAGGGAAAAAAAATATAACAAAAGAAAAAGCCATACAGAATATAAAACAGAAAATAAAAGATATAGATGAATGTTTCTTACACTCGGGTGAGAGAAATGAGAATTCACGAAGAGTTTTTTATAGGGGCATGCGAGGTGGTTACGGACATAATGCAGTAGGTGAAAAAATCTTAGTTAAAAATTTCACATCAGTTTCAACATCATTGGATCAGGCAATTAAATTTAAAAGCGGTGCCCCTTGTTGTATATTCAAAATCACAATTGAAAGGGGGGTCCCAATGATAAATATGGAGAATACAACAAAATTCAAGGATGAAAAAGAATATTTATTACCCCGTAATCTCATATTTACATGCTCGGCAATTCATAAACATGAAAACGGCCAAGGGTGGGTTGGTGGTGTGTCCCAATATGATATCAAAGTATCTAAACAGGAAAAAGATCAATTTAAAGTGAATTCAAACTGCGTTGAATATCCTAACTGTGAGATAAAAGTCTCTAAGAAAAAAATAACTGATTTCACTGAAAGTGAAATAAATGAAGAAATGAAATCAGAGAATGTAATCATGGAATTATCTGAAATAAATAAATCACCCTCTATTCCCGATAATGTTGATATTATCATTAAAAGGATTAATGATAAATATACTTCTCTTGAATCGAGTGAGGGCGAATTGGGAGTTCTAAGGATCAAGAAGAAGATTAAACATCAAGCCAAAAAAACTATGAAGATCTCGATTTTCGGTGATATGAATGTAACAGATCCTAAGAAATACCTAGAGTTTTATAAAGTATATGAAAGACTACTCGATCAAAAAATAAAAGAAGTAACACCTTCTAAAACGGAAAAACCGAATAAAATTTGCCCTCCTAGTTCGGTATTAAATCCGAAAACAAATCGCTGTAATAAAGTGAAAACTGTGAAAGCAGTGAAAACTGTGAAAACTGTGAAAACTGTGAAAACTGTGAAAGCAGTGAAAGCGTCTAAGACATGCCCCCCGGGTTCTGTATTGAATCCGAAAACGACTCGCTGCAATAAGATTAAAACACCAAAGAAAGTAAAAAAACCTAAAGGACTCGAAATATCCAAAGAACCTAAATTACCCGAAGTACCCGAATTACCCAAAGGACCTACTGGCGAAGCACCCAAACCATCTAAGACATGTCCTCCAGGTTCGGTATTAAATCCGAAAACAAATCGCTGTAATAAAGTGAAAACACCTAAAAAAGAAAAAAAACCTAAAAAAGTTGTGGATGTCTTAGATAATATTATTACGATTAATGGTCATGGGTCGTTTAGTGACCAGAAGATAAAAGTACCCGAAGGATATCAAGTATTGATACCACATAGGAACGGTCTGGATATAGATTATACTACACCAGATGCAGGTAAGGATAAATTATATGAAGAAGATTTATATAAAAAAAAATATCTAAATTACAGAGATGGATGGAAATTATACTTACCAGGAGATGATATTAACAATCTTAAAATACATACGTTTCAAGACGGCGCATCTTGTGAAACAATTCAATCTGCCCATGAATTACAAAGAGAATTAATGGAAAAATGTGAAGGAAATCACGGATATAAGAACTTCTGTCCCTTGTATTGTACAGAAAATACTGGAAACGGGTTTACTTATTTGAGTTACAAATCGAACCGGAAGATAAAGATAAAAGCATGCGATGACTATGAATTAAATGATTTATTTAATGGATTAAGAGATAGTTTATCCCTAATACCCAAAGAACATCTGAGTAAAATATCACCTAAAATAGATCAACCTATTGTATTAATCCCTTTCACTTGTAATGCGAAGAGTTCTAATTCACAAATGAATCATTTTGATCATAGCAATCATAAACGTCTTAATACTATTTATCAAGAACTTGTTAGGAATAGATAATCATTTATCATCATATTGCTGCTTTATTATTATTAATTGCTTTTTATATAGATTATTATGAATTGGCACTCATGTATGTTTATAACGCAGCCGAAATATCTAATATCTCAATGTATATAACGTATCATTTAATCCAAACAAATTCAAGTAAAAATCTTATCTTATGCTCAAATATTTTACAGACTTTCATGTATGGATATTTTAGAATCTATATTACGACAGATTATATTATAAAAAATAATCATTTAATCTATACTCCTCTATCTATGCTTGTGGGTATCTATATAATAGGTTGGGTTTGGTTCTCTGAATTGTGTAAGCAACTTTATACAGAAAGATTAACTATAAAATATTTGGTTTCTTCCATAATGTATATTTTATAATGATTTATATTTAAAACTAATTATCAACTTTTTAAATATAAATGATAGATTCAGATTACTATAAGAAATATAAAGGACCAAATTTAACTCTTGCTCAAATATGGAAGCATGGCGAAGAAAAATTAGAGATCACTGAATATTTGAAAGAATTCTATGGTCATGATAACAATTGGAACGGCAAATTATATACATATAATGATATTTTTCCTCATAGAGATTATAAATACAAATTTAGAATAGAGTTTTGCGGTGATTCTGGTAGAAGGCATTGGTTTCATGGTATGGTGGGAAAGCCCGAACATTTTTTTAATCCCCAACAAGCTATGGCATTAGGAACTTTTCTATAATAGATCCAATATATGAAAATTTTTTTGCGGGTTCATAAATTTTATTTGATGAATTTAAAGATTCATTAGTTTCAAAACCAAATAACACGCAGTTTTGTGAGTCTTAGCTTCTTCGCTTTTAACTATATTAAATCTAAATTTATAATGGCTTCGGACATCACGTAGCCTCGGGCGGGCTGATGGCCCGCTAAAAGGGGATGATGTGTCATCTCCCCGCAATATGCTCTGCCCCATCTTGATAGGTGAGTCCTAAGGTGGATAAACGGGCGCTGCTATAGTCCAGACGCTAAGAAGAGCGTTAGCAGTAGACACAAAAGGACGAGACGATGATCATACTAGTCGCCGGCGATGAACTCTTGAGTAGGTTGCTGACCACGATGGTCGTGACATTCCCATATGTATAAGACCAAATATACAACACCCTATTGGTGATTATGGGCGCAAAAATAGAGTGAAACCGAGTATGGGCTCATGTGGCATGTAGCCTTAATATTGAATCCCTAGACATGTGTTAGATTACTATTTAAATTAATACCATATTATTTTTTTATGGATGTTATTATTTCTTAAGTTATACAAAAATTTGATTTAAGATAATCCTTTCAATTAAAACATATAATACAAGGAATAATAACTGTTCCTAAATTCTACAACTCTTTCAAACGGAGACTAGTTTCCGCTCTCTCAAGGACACGAACGAGAACAAGAGCATGGAGGGATTCTGTGACTCTGATAAGTTCACCTTGGAAGAGGTAGAGGATACTGGTGGACATAAGTATGTCTCCCCCGCTCACTGGAGAGATCTGGGCGAGAAGAAAGGAGAACTTTACCCCCCACGAGTCTCTTGGTCCGACGTCGCAATCAATGGAGTTCCCCTCGAGAAAACATTCGTGTTTGAAGATGATATTTTGCGCCTACAAGAAGAAAAAGATGATCGTGAACAGGGTAAGATTATGGTAAATAGCAGACCAGTTCAACCTCCTACATGCTATGAAGAAGTAGAAGATAAAGACAAGCGCTGGGTGAGGCGTTTGGAAAAGCTTTACCCAATGAATTTTAAAGAGGCGAAGAAGAAGAGGAAATCCATAGAGAGATTCCCAGTGAAACCGAAAGGAAAAAAACAGGTAAGGGATGAGAAGCTTTATTCATCCGCGGATAAGTTTCAGGAGATTACAGATGAAAAATTAGGTGGTGAGAGTGTTCTAGATTATACGATTTATATACAGAAGAAAGGCGATTATAAAATCATTGAGGAATTGGATACGATGACTCTCAGTGATCCTTGGTATCCGCATAGATATATAATCTACAAGGTGCCTATTCGCACAAAGTACTGCCCACCCTTGCATTGGCTGGAACCAGAGGTTCAGTGGGAAAAAATCTGGTGTCATGTTGATGGACTCAAAACTGGTGAGAAACGCGCTTATGATTATTTCCCAACTGGATTCCAAGATTTTATCATCGGCCTAAAAGCGCGCAGCACATCGAGCAGGCCTTGTATTTTCTTTAACGATGATTCGGGGGAGTTTGTCGGTTCAAGGGATTACATGGATGAGAACGAATACTGGGGTATGAACTATGACAGCGATTACTATCATTACTAAATCTATATTAATCTTGAATCATTATTATTTTTTATGATATCTTTCTACGAATTCTATAAATTCATCATTTTCTAATGAAGATACTTTGTAAACACCTTTTTCAATGAATATTAAATAACCTTCATCTCTTAGCTTCTGTAAATTAGCTCTAATACTAGCTTCACAAGTAGTATTAATCTTATAAATACTTTCAAGATGAGTTAGTGAATATCTATAAAATTCTTGTAAAGTAAATGTTCCCAAATCCAATCCATGTTTAACGATTTCTTTTTTGATTTCACTTTTCCAAGTCATTTTGTTTTTAATGAATACTAAATTCTAGATATCAAATTTAATTATTGCGATTTTTAAACAATATAATGATGTTAATTCAAGTAATTAACAGAATATATGTTAAGATATGTGTCATGTAAAAATAAAAATACAATCTATAACATTTTAATTGTTAAAAAATTTGATTTCTATTTAAAAATAATTTATTTAGTATAAGTATAACAAAAAGATGGTTAATTACACTTGTGAAATTTGCGATAAAGTTTCTACTCAAAAAAGTCATCATGAAGCCCATTTAAACTCAAAAGATCATAAGCAATGTAAATATATATTCGTATTAGAGAAACAAAACATGAGTGTAGATGATATTTTAAAAGAATACCCTGAATTTAATAGCGAAAAAGATAGATTATATACGGAATATGAAAATGATGGTGTAGGAGATGATGATATAAAATCAAAACTCAAAACCGATATTCTTAAAATGATATGTAAAAAGAAAGAAACGGTAAAAATGGATGAAAAGAGTGATATAAGTGAACCGAATAAATACAAACCATCCAATAAAGTTGTTTGGGAATTATCTGAAAATGTTGATAATAAACTGTATTCGGAAGAGTTTAAGAAAATCCAATCTGTAATTGATAAAGTTCATCAATTTATGTTCAATACAAATCAGATAAATGGTATAACTGCCATGAGAGATATGATGAAAATATTACCATTTATTCTATTGAAAAATTATTTTAATTCTGAAGAATTTAAAGAAAACGCATCTTCGGTTATGATGTCTAGTAATAAGTTACCAAAATATCTATCTTATGCGAGTGATATAACTAAAATTCTAAATGAAGAAAATCCACTGAATAATTGGAGACTATTTATCAAACAATTAATTTCAAAAGTGCTTCCCGAAGTATTTACTGAGGGTGACGGAGAGTTTGAGTTTAACAAAAAAGGGACAGGTGAAAAAACATTCAAGTATATAGTTCGTGAGTTCAGTAATATTGATGTTAGTGAACAATTTATAGAAGCATTCTCCACAGCTTGTGGGGACATACATGAATTATTTAGGAAATACGCGGGGAAAAAAGAAGCGAAAGATTTTGGTGGGTTTAATACTCCAAGACATGCTCTAAATATGATTTATCAATTTCCACCAATCAAAGAACTGATTGAAGGGAAAATTAAAGAAGAAGATTGTTCTATTTATGATCCAACTATGGGAACAGGCGGTTTCCTAACAAGGTTCTATAAAACGTTCGATATCAGTGCAGATAATATCTATGGATGTGAATTATCACCCGATACCATCAAGTTTGCATTTGTTAGTCTATTTATGTCAACTCAAAAAATATTAAAAAATTGTGAAAGTTGTAATAGTCTTACAGAAACAAACAATTTACACAAACAAGAAACAATTGGTTTGGCTAACCCACCCTTTGGGACCTCTATAAAATATAAAACATGGAAAAAGAATGGGGAAACATTTGATGGAGAATTAGAAACATACAACAAAAAATATCCAGGTCATTCAGTAAAATTTAAAGATATCTATCCAATTAATACGAATAATGGAGCATGTTTATTTACTCAACACTTTGTCTATAAGATTAAAGAAAATGGTTTGGGGATTATCATTCTACCCGATGGAGAACTATTTGACGGAAATTCAAAATGGTCAAAGACATTTAGGGAATGGCTTTTGACTAATGTAAACCTTAAAATGATTATTAGGATGCCCAAGGGGACGTTTGAACATGCTGGTATAGGGACAAATGTCCTTGTATTTACTAAAAATGGACAAACCAAAAATATTCAATATTTTGAAACTACTAAAGAATGTAATATAGTCAGGGAAGTGTTTAAAATTACATATAAAGATATAAAATCTACATATAATTATTCGCTTGAGGTTTACGATTATATTGAAAAAGAAAAAAATAATTATAACTCTAAAATGGTTAAATTAGGTGATATATGCGATTTTAAATGGGGTAAAAATATTCCTAAAAGAGATAGAGTCATTAAAAGTGAAAATAATTATCCATATTATGGTTCAAATGGTATAAGTGGTTACACTGAAAAATACACATTTGAAGGTAAATACATGTTACTTGGTGATCAAGGATCGCAGTGGTTTAATAGTTTACAATTAACTAAAAACAATGAAAAATTCAATATCAGTAATCATACAATTAGTATTTCAGTTAAAGATGATATAAATTTTGATTATATATATTCATTATTAAAGCATATGGATTTAAAACAATTTAATAAAGATTCGGCAATGATACCTGAAATTAATTTTCGTAAATTTAGCAATCATGAAATCCCCCTGCCATCTACAGAAATTAAAAATGAAATAATTAATGAATTAAATAAAAAAGATGAAATTATCAAATCAAATGAATTAACAATTGATAATCTAAAAAAACAAAATGTTAGTTTAAAAAAAAATAGTTTAATGGAAGTTTTAACAAATAAATTATATTGTTAATTAAATATTAGAAACTCTGATTGATTGCCACCATAAAACGACCACAAACAAGTATTAGGTATTTTAGAATCATTACTATTTAATATTTCAAGTAGTTCTTCATGATCTTCCATAAATTCTAATTCTGTATTTTCTTCCATAATTTTTTTTATCTTTTCAATACAATCATTCTTATTGTAATAATTGTGTTTTCTATATGTATCACACCAATTAATACCAGTGGGAACATCTTCCGGTAGATTATGTGCAGGATATTTATCTCTATAATTAATATAATCAGATAGATTATGAATATTATTATTTTTACAATGAACTAATAAATTTTTAAGATTCCACTCTACTTTCCTTAGCTTCATAGCATCCATAATTTTTGATTGAATGATTTTTTCTCCTCTATATTCTTCATGTGAATAACCGTCTCTTGAAGAACCACTACTTCCATCAACAGCTTTTTTTATAAACTCCCATTCTAATCCTATATCAAATTGAAGGTATTGGATTACATTGATAATATTATCAAAATTCTCAGCATTTTCTTCATCAATATAATTGGGTATCATAAGATATAATACTTTTTCTTTATTTTTTCCATGTTCACCCAAACAATCTGATCTTAAACCACGACCAATACATTGAATTAAATCAGAATAACTCATCTTTTTATCTGTAAGTGATATGTAATCTATTTTATTGAAGTCGTATCCCATATCACATTTTTTCACAACATATGCAATACTAATAATATTTGATTCATATTCTTTGAAACTACTAAAATCATAATCTAAATCTATATTCTCAAAACTCCTTTTATCTTCATCTGTTTTTAATACTTCTTTAAGGTTTTCTCTTATTAATAGGAATGGTTTTATCTGGGTTTCTCCATGTTTGTAAACTTCGTAATGTTTCATGAAAATGTGAAAAGCATTCAAACATTTATTATGGAAACTTAAACCCCATGATCTTTTATATTCTGTAAAATCTTTAATTATTGTTTTACAATAATCTATACTATTTTCATTTATCTCAAATATGTATGGTTTAATATTACAAAGATATTTCAGTTGGATCAACTCTTTTACATTTATTTCTTTGAATAACTCTCCAAATATTTCCTCATTTTTTTCAATTAGTTCTGTATTAGGAGAAGCAGATGTATATACTCTATACTTTAAATTTCTATTTTTCAGTAAATATTCTTGATTTTCCGATAAACCGTGTGTAATCCATCCCTCAACCCCCCAATGACATTCGTCAATCCATAGTGAACTATCGTTCAAACTATATGTATTGATAATATCAATTATTTTATCACACCCTTTTGATGTACATCCTATAATAACCTTCTTCTTACAATCTTTTCTCATAAATTCATCAAGATTGTCATCGCTTGATAAATTAAATGCTTCATATTCTTCTCCCAATATTGATAGATATTTTTTACCAATATTCTGTGCATTAATTTTAAGTCTTGGCGAAAGGCAAAATATAATATCTGGATTTAACTTTTTCAAAATTTTAAATACGATATATGTTTTTCCAGCTCCTGTAGCTAGTTCTAAATAAAATTTACCTAATTCACTTAATTTATCTAACCCCAATTTTATAATATTCGTTTGATATTCCCTTTCAAACCATTTTATTTCATCTTTGATATATCCCCTATCTCTTTTGCATGATTTTTCTCTTTTCCTTTTCAATTCTTCTAATCTTCTATAATATTTTTTTACTAATGTAATTTTTTTCAATTTTTGAATGATTTTTTTCTGTAATTCATGTTTTTTACATTTTATATTTATTTCATTAATATTAACATATTTAAAAGGTATACCTAAATGTGTTAGTGTACATTCTATCATATGAATGATACCAAAATCATAAAACTCGGACCCACCTGAACCATTAAAATGGTAATCTTTATACAAATCCTGTAAAAGATATTCAACCGTTTGCCAATCATCTACTTCAAATATTTTTAAATAATTTCCTTTTACGGGTTCCCCTGTCTTGTATGTAGATTCTCTTTTCACTGGGTCAGATGTTCCACCTAGTTTAATAAGTGTTTTACCTTTCAATTTATATGAAGGATGATATCTCAAATATATATATCCTTTTTTCATATTAACATAAGTTATTTATGTTAATATTTAAATCAAAAATCAAATTTACAAAAAATAATAATAATGAAAATGATTTATGTGAATTAGTCTTTAATAAATAGCATCGTATAATTCGTAAATCTTGGACACATCACCTGTCCCCAATAGTGTAATTTGATCATATTCAGGATTTTCCTTGTTTAGAACCCTGTTAAGTAGAGCATCAATGCGATTATAAATTTCTTCATTCATTTCTTCTGTCCATAGTCCCCGCTTGTAAATGAAATACATGAGCCTAAGATGTTCTTCCTTCTTAACGCCTTGCTTGAGTCTGGCAACATTAGTCACAATTTGAGAATACTTGTAAAGCAATTCTTTTGTTTCAACAATAGCAGTTTCCCTTTGAGAACGAGTTGGGGTATTCTCATCATCCCACACATCACATTCCTCAAGTGCTGTCTTTCCAGGTCTAAGAGGATATTTATGTGTCCGAACCATGTGAATAAGTGTCCCCATAATTTCATAGTGACCATAACGATGAAGATATCCTGGAGTGAATCCAAGTCCGCCATTCTTAGGTTTGTTTTTAAAGAAATCTTCGAAATACCCCATAATATGAAGAATAGCCTTCGTTAGTTCATTATCTGACCGAGCATGGATGAGTTCTCCATCCTTCAGCTTCACACCTTCCTGAATACGCATGAAGAAATCTTGGCACTGCTCCCTAGACCAATCTCTTGTCTCAGTGTATGACATCTTCATATTCTTGATCCGACGCTTTTCATTGTCTGGCAATTCACTAAAACTTATCCCCTTGTATTTAATATCATCGTTAAGAAATCTAAGAATTGTCACAATACGATTTTGACCATCCATAATCCATTGAATACCTGTCCTTGTATCAATGTTGATGACAGGACCGAAAATCGGCATGTTCCTACTGAGTGATTCTAGATACCTCTCTTGCTGTTTCCTTGACCACACATATTCGCGCTGATAATTTGGGACCCGTAGTTCAGGATCATCGCCTGACATCAAGTTGAAAATCTGCCCAAGACTCATCTTAGTTGCTTCAGAGTTGGGGTGCGGGTTCTCTGTGAAGAAAGACATTGTTTACTCTTTTTTGTTTAACTTAATTAGTTGACAAACGCTTAAATCAAATTTTCATTAGCTGATATTGATATCTTTATTCATTTGAATTAAACCCACGATAAAAATTAATCCCATGACACATATAATTATAATCTGATTATCGCTTAATTGAATTTTTTTAATAAGCTTATCTACTAGCGTCCAAGTAAAAATCCACAAGAATAAATATATCGCCACTTTAAACCATTCATAAGCTTTCATTTATAATAACTATATAATTTATTTTACTACGTTTACCATTCCATTTCACTAAAGAAATATTCATCTAATAATTTTTCATAGTAATCTTTTACCGATTGAGTAATCTCAATTGGATCTTCTTTTGAATACAAATCAAAACTATTAAATTCTAATACGTCTTTAAGTATGTATTCATCACATGGACTCATAAAATCATCATAAGATCCACCCGTATGCCACGGATATAAACTATGATAGCGAATCATATTCATCGTTCTATCGGTCAGTTTATGAAGATCCTTATTATGTTTAAGGACGCCATAGAGATATTCGTCATGACCAAATGTGATAACTAGATTTTCAAGACCACAATTCTTCTCATAAATACATTTATCATGATATTTAAAATAGTCCGGATTATTTTCCATTGTTTCAGGATAAACAATCGTATCTGGAAATTTACAACCAACTACATATGTATCTCCAACAACCGAATAATTTGGTTCACCATATGAAAATAATACTTTTCCCAAATCATGGATCAGAGCAGCAATCTGTAATTCTTTGTCTTCTGGATATCGCTTTCGTGCTCTCTCAGCCGTTTGGTACGCATGGATACTATTCGGAACATCTAAATCTGGATCACTCGGATCAATAAAATCATCCATCATAGACAATGCTTTTTTTATACTCATTTTACATTTATCATATTTACTGTATTTCTTTCGCATTCTCAATGTATAGTCTAAATCTACCTTCTCATGCATTTCTTTATAGAATTTATATTGAGGAGTGTCTATTTCATAATTTCGCAAACCACTCATTATAAAATAATGATAACAAAATTTATAATAATAAATTAGATTTTACATTCTCTCTTGCTTTGTCAATTTCATTGTCTAGTATTATATCTTCTTTGACACTATCTATATATCCTAGACGCAATGCTCTTTCGAACTTCGCCCCCCTTTGTAAATAATATATCATATGACTCGGGTCCGGGTGTTCAGTTATATACTTTTTATCTGCTTCGCTAAGATTCGTAAACCAATATCCTTCTGAAATTTTAGACATATTTCTAATTATTAACAATATATTCTTAAATATTATTCATATTCTCTTAATCGTAAAATTATTTTTTTTATGTAAGTCCTTCTCATGTTTCGCAACATTCTCATTCTAGTAGCATTATCTTCATTAAAAAAATTCTTTTGACTAGAAGGTAATCTTCTAAGATTTTGATACAAGTAATAATACATTTTAAATACAATAACAAAATATTTTTAAATGATTAAATTTCGCTTTTTTTCATCTCAATCATAATCCTTTTTGATAATTCACTATAAAGTGCATCATCGTGTTTTAACCAGTCACTTTTATCATCCATCTCAAAATCCCATGATTTTTCATGATTTATTCTTAATAATTCGTGGATTAATTCTAACACTTGATAAGAGATTCCTGTCATTTGATAGAAACCTAACCGATGGTCCCTTTTAACGATATATTTTGTATTATCAAATATATATGAAAATTTACCATAATTATTATCTCTTGTCAAATAATGCTCTCCCGCGATAGTTTCCCATCTTTTCACATGATATTCCAAAGTTTCTTTCTTTTCCTCTTTATTTTTCATTTTAATAATCTTGTCGCATATTTCATTAATCGGTATCAATGTTCTTAAATATAATTTTATAATTCCGTCTCGTTTCAATGCGACTTCCATTTTATTTTGTTAGTCATTAAAAATTTAATTATCAAATTTAATCATTTATCAAATACATATAATCCGATAAGAATTATACCAATACCCAAGCATTTTGTTTTAGTAAATTTTTCACCGAATACAAAATGACCCAATGCGACAAGTAAGATCAACGATAAACTCCTTTGAAATGTTTTGTATCTTACTACTTTACCTTCACTCTTAACTATATAATTTCCAATTAATAATCCAATTGTTATGAGTGTTACATACAAGGCGAATTTATGTATTATATCCGAATCAAAATGTCTTGTTAAATGTTTTACTGATTTATTTTCATATAAAAAATAAATACTACTCACTATAATTAAAATACCTATATCAGCATAAATAATTTCTTCTGTTATACTGAATTCTTTTAAGATGTCATTTTTAAGAAATACAACAGGACTACCAATAAGTAGAGATATTATCAATAAGATATAAAAATTGTAGTTCATTATATAAATTTGATATTTTAATTTTCTATTGAATAAAAGACATATAAACATGTATCGCGATACATATATCAAACTCTTTCTTATAGAACTACTAAAAGATCCTTACATAGCAAAATACATTTATGACATGGTTGAAAAAGATGAAGTGAATATATCATTTAAGAGACATAAAAAGAAAACAGAAATGTTCAGAGAAGATATTCAAATATTATATCCAGGATTCATGCGAACTGCTATTTTTGAAAACGTGAGATTTAACGGAGACGATGATTTAGAACCAGGTTATTCATTTTATAAAATTAACCCTTTGATGCCATGTGGATATTTAATGAATTACGATAAAAATGTTCCAGAAAGATTTCCTATCTGT
>CERI01117441.1_pt1 | contig 14046 bp, 12 predicted proteins | sample 350261 | NCBI WGS metagenome assembly CERI01 (sample SAMEA2620979, study PRJEB7988) | marine metagenome | isolation source: saline water (ENVO:00002010), including
AATACAAAAATCAACTTTTTAATATAAAGGATTTTCATGATTTCACAATTTGACAAAAACTGCGAAACCCGGTTTTTTGTATTTCTAAAATCGACACTTAGAAACATCCTTCAATTTTCTCGTAGAATTTCTTATTATAAAAATATTTTTGTATTTTCGAGTCGTCCAATAAAACGACAAAAGACGCTTTCCAAACCAGGAATTCTCGTCCGGGAAAAACCGGTAGAATTCTACCGACGAAATTTTACTTTCGAGAGAGAGATCTATACAGCTGTAGCCTTCAGAGATTGCAGTAATAATATATATATATATATATATATATATCCTGGTGTTTAACATTTTCACCAATCATGCCTATAAACTAGGTTTTTAAAATCAAATACGTTCGAATTAAAGATTGAATTTTAATAATTGAATGATGTTTAAGGTTGAATCTATTGATGAGTATAATTTCATGATGAGGTCTAAGAGGAGAGATTCCTTTAAATCTATTAAGGGAATTAATTTTACATTTATTTCTGGATAGATGTAGTTTTATATGACCGTGAGGTGATGCTGGTAATTCTTTTAACATAAGTTTGTCATATATAGAGGAAAAAATAGGAATAAAAGATGGATGAAATACGAAGAGCATATCATCAGTAGTATAGGAACCATAGATTCTTTTTGAATTAAGTGTTTCTGTTAAATCAACCGGTTTATTGATAATTATATCGGGTCTTAGTAATATAATAAGATTATAATTATTACTGTCTTGAATTAAGCTAAGAGATTTTTGAATGGTAAGAGCTTGCCAAAATTGAGTATTTCCATGCTTTGTATTATTTTCCTGGTATTCAAATAATGCGTTTTTAAATGTATAGTATTTTTCAAATCGTTCTTTTAATTGAGGAGTCCAACTGTGAATATAAAAATCAAAATCAATTTTATTATTATTGAATCTTACAATATTTTTTAATACAGAACGAGCACAAGGCTGCATATCTTTAAAATTATTTAACTTAATTTTCGAATTGAACAATCTTTCTCTTCCACAACCGGAACGTCCAGTAGTACTAAAACCTCCTCGAAATACTATAGCAATTTTTAATTTATCATTCATAATATAATTAAATTATTTACTCATAATGGTATTTTAAAAAATCAGATAAGAAATGAGATAAGAAATGAGATAAGAAAAAAACATATCGTTTTTTCTTGGTTTAGAATTTAATTTTTGCAATATAAAAATAAAAAAAATCTCTCTCTCTCTCTCGAAAAATAGTAAACGGTTAGAAATTTCCGGTAAAATCCGGACGAGGTTTAAACCGACTTTTAATAAAAATATTTTTTCCTGGCCTACTCGAAAATACAAAAATCGACTTTTTAATATAAAGGAACTTTAAAAATTTACCAAAAAAATAAAAATTGTATAAATGGTTTATGTGTTCATTGAAGTAAATAGCAAGATGTTCAAATGTGAGTTATGTGATAATCAGGAATTTACACGTAAATCACACTACTTATCTCATTTGAAAACAAGAAAACATATTTGTAATAAGTTGGAAAAAGAAAAAAAAGAATTAGATGTAGTATTTCAGAAATATGATGAAAAAAATTCAGAGAATCCCTCAGAAAATCATATTAAAAAAAATGCGATTCCTGAAACAAAACCTATAAAGTCTCAAAAGTCAACAATAAATGATTTGGGTGAGTCATCTGATTCTGAATTAAATAGATTGACTTATAGAGTAGATAAATTGGCTGATTTATACGATCTTCTTTTAGTGAATAATCATGAAAACGATTGTAAATATGAAGAATGTATAGATAACATTAAATTTTTGAAAAAAGAAAATAGAAATTTGAAATCAGAACTTTTGAAACTGAAGAACGAAATCAAAAGTTTGAAGAATAATAGAGTCGTTGCCGTACAAAACATGACAAATATGACAAATACTTCTAATAATATAAATACGGTACATAACAATAATGTAAATATCCACTTGAATGTATGTCCGTTTGGACGTGAAAACTGGGATTATCTATCAATGGATGTTGTTATACCTATTATGAAAAAGGTAAATGAATGTATACCAGAGATCATTAAACTATTACATTTTGATATACGTCATCCCGAAAATCATAATTTGTTTATTCCAAACAAAAGAACGAATCAAGTGAAGGTATTTAATGGGACCAAGTGGGAAACAAAAGAGAAAAATGTGACGATTGAAGAACTGAAAAACAAAGTATTAGAACGCTTAGAAACAAACTACGAAGGACTTTTTAATAAAGAGGCTTCGCAATTTATTCAGAAATTATGGGTCCAATTGCGTGATGGCTCATTGGATAAATCAATGCAGAGGGAAATAAGAAACAGTATAGAATATGTAATTTTGGATAATCACGTGATAGTTAAAAATACAAATGAAAGTAGTTAAAATAGGAATAAAATACAATCTTTAATATTGAATCGTTCCCATCAATAATATTTCTTATATATAATGGTATACTGTAAGTTGGTAAAGAATAAGAAACTTGTTTGTAAGAAAACTGATAACAAGAAAGAAAATGAACCACAACACTGTGAGTTTAATGAAATAAGCAATAGATGTAATAGGCTTACAATTGCAAAAATAAAAAAAAATAAAATGAAAAATTTGAAATCGATTTTTAAAAAGGAGATTGTAAAGGTAACCCAGAAGATAAAGAAATTGGAAAGAAGTATCAAAGATGATAAAAAATCTATACTTCTCGGTCTTTCAAAAAAGGCTTATGTAAGCGTTCATATGAATCGCAATATACAGTTATTAGAAAAATTGAATTCCGGTGGCACTAATATTATTTACTCTATGGAAAGAGATCAGAATAGTGATGAAGACAAAATATTCCGTTCAAGTAAATATTATGATTATTCTCAAACAAGAATTCAATCTCTTATTTATGAGGCGGAATTAAATTTACGACTGTCGTATTTAGGTTTAACTCCAAAGATTTACGATATTTTCTTTGCCTTTAAGACAGATGATGATAAAGAGAGAATAAATATAAATTACATAATCGAAAGAGCCGATTACAATTTAAACGATTTCATTTATCAAAAGAAACTTCATAATTTAAGTACGGAGGAAATAGTAGGATTGGCGAAACAAGTGAAAATGTTATTCAAAAGAATGATAGACAATGATATAATATGTACTGATATAAAACTCCATAATATAGTCCTAACAAAGAAAAATGATTCTTTTTTTGTGAAGTTGATAGATTTTGATACGAGACATTGTTCTTTTCATAAAATGGAGAATTCATTTAAGAAAATCTTGGGAAATATGGAAGAAAAGATAGTAGATCACAAACAGAATATAGTTAAATTTGATAAGACTTTATTTCAGAAAAATATCTTGAGTCTAAGTTTATTAATGGTTTCCATGTATAAATGGGTAGAACCCATAGATGGTTTATTTTTTAGGGAAATTGTATCTGATATTCAAGTATATGAAATACCTTTATTAGCACGTTTATGTGAAATAAAAATAGGAGATCAAACAAGCAACTTTGGTTTTATATTACGATATTATTATTTACACGAACTTAAGAATATTCACAATAATTGTAAAAAAAATTATCATTCAATTAGTAATTCTACTGCTTTGTTAGGTTGCTTATCAATTGCTTTATTTGGAGGAAAAGCGTTTTCTAATAATTGTCTCCCTTAATTTATAAACAAGAGAAAATACAAACACAATTACATTATAATAAATGTATAAAAAACAAGTATAAAGGCTATACTATATATTAAAGTAATAGTATAATATCCCCTAATGACAAATATAAAAACTTCAAAAAAATCACTTGTAGACGAGTACTTGGATATTTCCAAAGCAATGACAGAGAAATATGGTTCTCATACTATTGTTTTTATTCAGGCTGGTTCTTTTTATGAGGTATATGGATATGATCGTAATAATGTTAATTTTGATATTTGTGAGAAACTGCTAAATATTCGTATCACACGCAAACATAGTGCGGATGGTCGCAAAGATTCTGCGTATATGGCAGGAATTCCCGATCATGCTTTTAAAAAGTATGAACGTATTTTGGTATCTCATAATTATACCGTTGTATATGTAGATCAAGTAAGTGTGAATCCGATTACTCGCAAGATTACAAAGGTTGTATCGCCTGGATGCAGTATGGATGATGACGATACTCGTGAGTCAATTCTAGCGTCTTGTATGATTGAGAAGATTGGTGATGATTATTATCTTTCTGTAAGTACGTTTGATTCAAACCGCGGAGAAATCAAGATTTTGGAAACAAATCAGAATTTTGATGGAAAACTCAATGACATTTATCAATATCTTGACGAGATGATTACAAATAATGGGATTAATGAGTGTATTATGAATTCTGATAGTGATATTACTATGCCACAATTTAGTTCAAAAATCTTGATGCATAAAAATGTATTGAATGGGAATGAGAAGAAGATATATATGGATATTCATTCGTATATTCCTGAGAAACTTGAAACCTATTTTAAACATTATAAAAATCTGTATATTGATATTATTGACAGTTTGGAATTGCAGACTTGTTCGGCAAGTGATTTGGGTAATCTCGTATTTATGTTAGAATTTTTGGAACATCATGAACCAGTTCTTGTAGAAAACTTGACTGAACCTAAAATCGTGAAAGATACTCAAATTCACGATGGAAAGATGGTTTTCTTTAATAACGTTTTGAGTAAACTTCAAGTACATTCTTCAAAAGATGACAATAGTCTATTTAAAATTTTGAATTCCACTCTAACTTGTTCTGGGAAGAAGAAATTTCTTCAAACTCTTTCAAATCCTATTAGTGATATTTCTGAATTGAATCAGAGATACGAAGCAATTGAATTTCTTATGAAAGAAGCTAATTTTAGGAAATTTATTAAAACGAATTTGAAACTCTTGGATCTTGAGAGAATTTATAGAAAATTTGCGGTTGGTAAAATTGATGCTTATAATGAAGTGCATAAAATTTCAAAAATGAATAATAATATTTTCAATATAATTCTTAAATTTAATGAGAATGACAAATCAAAAGATCTTTTTTGGTTCCCGGAAAACGAAGTAATCTCCAACTTTGAGAAGTATTCCAATGAACTAGACAATTTTTTCAATATGGAAAATTGTGCCAGTGGTGAAGGTAATGTCTTTAAGGAAGGCAATGTCATTGAAGTAGATAATTTATGGATAAAATATATTGAAAAGAGGGATATTTTCACAAAAATGCATACATTCCTAACTCATGTAATGAAAGAAAGTATCACGTTGAAGAATACAGACCGTGACGGATATTATTTTGAGACAACAAAGAAACGAGGACAGAAGTTGGAAAAACTTATTGAAGAGAAAAACAAGAAAAATGATTTTGACGGTTCCGAATTCATTGAGAAATTCTCCAAAAATTTGAAATTCAATTTTTTGAGTTCCCAGTGTAAAATTACATCAGACATGATTAAAAAGACCAGCGAAGAAATCACAATTCTAAAAATGAAAATTGAGAGCACAACAAAAATGGAAACTCAAAAAATTGTAAAACATTTTTATGAAAAATATTACAAAACTTGTCTTGAACCAATCATCCAATTTCTTAGTTGGATGGATGTATCCTACGCATGTGCTGAAAATACCATCGCCAATAACTATATCCGCCCTCAAATTCGTGATACAGATTCCTCTTTTATTGAAGCAAAATCATTACGCCATCCTATTATTGAGAAACTTATGATAAATGAAAAAAAACGTTATGTTACCAACGACGTTTATCTATCCGCCGAGAGTTCTTATCTTATTTTTGGTGTGAATTCCGTAGGAAAGTCGTCTCTTCTTAAATCTATTGGATTGAATCTAATTATGGCTCAATCTGGTATGTTTGTTTCAGCAAGGGAATTTATTTTTAATCCTTATGAAAAATTGTGTGTTAGAATTGGTAATAATGATGATTTATTCAACGCTCACTCATCCTTTGTATGTGAGATGCGGGAGGCAAATACCATTGTAAAAAATGCTGATGAAAAGACTCTTGTTCTTGCGGATGAGATGTGTTGTTCGACAGAGATTAGTTCTGCAACGGCTATTGTAACTTCCACACTACAATGGCTTGATATGAATAAGTCTACTTATGTTTTTGCGAGTCATTTTTTTGAATTGTTGGATACTTGTAAGGATATTAGTTCTTTGAAAGTGAAGCATTTGAAAGTTCAGAATAAAAACAATGAACTCATCTTTGATAGAATTCTATCTGATGGACCACCCAATGTACGAAATTATGGTACAATCGTCGCTTCAAAGATTTTTCAAAATGATGTTTTTGTGAAGATGATTAAAAGAAATGATGTAGAGAAAAAATCTAAATCTATTATTCGTAAATCCAAATACAATCTTAGGGAACTTCGTATGAGTTGCGAGATTTGTGGATATAAACCCAGAAGTATGAATGATCTACCTATTGATACTCATCATATAAACTTTCAATGTAATGCGAATTCTACTGGTTTCATTGATGATTTCCATAAGGATGTAAGAAGCAATTTGGTTTCACTTTGTAAAAATTGCCATATTGAAGTACATCAAGGAAAAACAAATGTAAATGGCTGGGTTTCAAAAGATAATGGTGTCTCATTGGATTTCACAAAAAGCAATATTTCAAACACAAACACACTTGTGGTATCATAAAAATCAAAATCAATATTTAAAAATAAAATAATTTCTAAAAATAAAATTTATTGATAGATTCCAGTCAAGTACTCGCGGATTCCAGTCAAGTCAAAAAACCTTTCACAATATTATATGAGTTTTAGGAGGGGTTTTAATCTTCCGAGTACATCAAGTAATACACCACGTACACCACGTACAGCACTTGAACAGCAAATAGGTAAAATGAAGTCACGAAAGTCAAAACCAATTCCAAATAACGAACAAATTCGACGTTACATTGATGAACTCCCTATTTCGGATAATAATGTTAAAAACAAGATCAAAATGATGTCTCTCAATGTGTTGAATAAATCACAAAAAAGTTCTATATCCAGAGGTGCTCGGAATATAAGAACAAAATGTTCATCTAAGAAACTTTTAGAAACACTTCACGTGAGAGATGACTACAAAAGTGCGGATATCATCATGTCTATAAATGTTTTCAAGGAATTGGAAGGTAATCTACGATTTCAGAGGCGGTATGTTCAGGCGCTTGAGGAGATTGGAATACCCAACAAAAAGACTTTCAATTTTCTTTCAGAACATTGGAAAGATATTGTTAAATATATATCAAATAGAGAAGAGCCCGTGAATGAATATACCCGACATTTTCTTGATATGATGTGCACAAACCCACCAAGTAAACTTAATTTCAAACAAATAGTGCTAGATGTTGAAGATTATGTAAATCTGTTCAATTATGATGAGTAATACCGTTCTTCACAACTTGTTATAAGATTTATACCTACTTTTACCAACTTATACCATCTTAAACGGCTACAGTTCAAGCCTTTTGGAACTAAACTATTGTTTTAAACAATAATTCAAGTAAATGATAAATTTAACATCACCTTGGTTGAACATACTATGCACGTTGATGATAAATTTTGGTTAAACTTACGTCATAAGTACGATTCTTGTAGATGAGATATAGTTTCTAGGAAAAAAAATTATCAAAAATCAAAAATCTAATTTTAAGAAATTCTCATATTCGATATGGAAACACGAACCTTTTCTTGAAATTTAAAGTATATCACATTGTCACCTCTTCTATATTGGATAATTGAGTTTGTTAAGTTGTTATCATAACTTAAAATATGGTCTGTTTTTCTGTTATTTATGTAATATTCAATAGGTCTATAAACTAAAGTATTTCTGGAACTATTCATGAGACTTCCTAAATTAACAAGTAAAACTACTCCAACCTTCTTACCATCTGATAAGGATACAGCATGTAGAAATATTTTGTATTCAGGTCCAAATAGTAAAATGCTTTTATCTAGGGAATATGTAAATTCAAAATTTTCACCAATGACATCACTTTCTGAAATATGAGGGTTATATTCGAAACCATCATTTCTAATTGTAAGAGAATTTCCGTTATTTGTATTTTCTATTTTGAGAAAATCTTTTCCAATATTGAGTGAAGAACCCGAAATATCATAAATACTTATATTATTAGTAGAATCAGACTGTACATCAATCGTAACATGATCCGAAACGATTTCTAGTGAGTTTTTATCAACAGTAAATGAGGATCCCGAATCTTCAATGTTTATCTTATTTTTATCAATGAGAAGTTTTGAATCAGAATCGGAAGTATCGGAAAATTCGCCTAGTCTTAAAAAGAAACTACCACTCGTATCATTATCAATGACTAAACCATGAGTTTCATCCTTATTAGATATTATAAATTGACCGTCATTAAATTGGATGTAGTCTTTATTAGTATTTTCGTTGTAAAACAATTCCTTACTAATTATAAGATTAGAACCTGAATTATCATTAAGAATTATGGAGATATCGTTATTCCCACTAGAATCCATATTATCACTTGTAATACGTAGATTTTCAGTGTTATTGTAAAAGAAGAGGTCATCTTTCCATTGGAAAGTATTTGTCTCACCAGAAAGTTCAAATAAATTGGGATTTATTTCTAACTTATTATTTTCGGAATTAAATAGTAAATTGAGATAATTACCACTCAGGTCAGTGCCAATATCGAAAATCTCGTCATTATTATTTATAACGATTCTTCCATTATCAATAATTAATGAACCTGAACTATCGTGATCTATAAAAGATAATTGACCTGCGGATAATAGAAGTTCTTTATTTTCACTGTTTAATTTTAGATTCTGTGAATTCAATTCGCTATATACATCTGTATCATCATCATCATAGAAATTTATTTTTTGGTGAGTGATCTTTGATTTCATTTGCGAATTTTGGTTTTCTAAATTTATTTCTTGCGTTGAGACTTCATTTGTTATCAAAACACCGGATATATCTACACTTTTCCCGATTCGCAATACTTCTATATTTGAGCTTTGATAAACGATATTTACAAGAGATAAGAAATCTAAAACATCTATGTTAAAATTTTGTAAAATGTTCAGAGCTTCAATATCATTTTCTGTAATTTCACGATTTCCAATTTTAAGTCGCTGGACCGCTAATGCATCAGGAACCAAAATATTCTCGGTGAAAAGGACATTCTTTCCAAAGTCTAATATATTTTTAAAATCTGATACGGAGTATGTCGCAATATTTGAGATATTAATCGTATCATTGGATGCCAAAATTAAACTATTCACAGCAATTTTTCTATTATCATTTGCTAAATTTAGTCTTACTGTTTGACTCCATCTCATCTTATTTTATATTTTATTATTTTCAGATGAAAACTTTATACGATGAAAACTTCATAACATAAAACTTTATTTATCGTTATAAAGTAAATAATTTGAATCATTAGAAATGATAGTTCTAGAACTATCATTTTGTCTTGATGGATTCATATCATAAATTCTCATTAATTCTTTGTCAATGTTATCTAATGTTTTACATACCCAATAAATATCGTCAAGATAGATATTATTTATATTTATTGGAAATCGCAATAACATAGCATTTCTTAATACGCTGATAATAACTCCATTTTTTTCAACATTGTGTTTTCTCATTTCATCAAATATTCTCTCGTCAATAGTTAAACTTTGTTTTGTGGATAACTGAATCGTAGTTTTGTCATATTTGTTGTTTTCTATATGAATTTGATAATGACTTTCTTTATTATTTTCCGTAATAATTATTGAGTGAGTATCAATTTTTGGATAATCTATAAAAAATTCTAAATTGATATGTAAATACAAATTCCCATAATTTCGAATACTTATATAGTTTTCCCAATTTTGAGGCATATCAATATTTTGTGTTGTTAAACCACTTAATGCCATGTATTCATTCCTTTTTTTCATGAATTTTTTATGACATTTTTTTATAAGCGTCTTATCCGATTCATGTGAATTTTCATTGAATACATGACTTGAAGAATAGGCAAGTAAAATCTTATACACAGTTCCTAATATGTATATTGATGATTTTATATAACTATCGTATAACATCTTAATATTTCTCTATATATTTCTATCATATTTATTTTTTTAAATTTTTCTCAAATAAAACTATAAAGTTCAAAATTGAAAAATCAAATTCAAAATCTAAAATCAAATCAGAAAAAAGGTTTTTGTTCGAGACTTCGGGATCCTTTCATTGAAAGATTTATAGAGTGGGGCATGATAGTTCTTTCGCTATTTATTTCCTTGTTGTATTCAACATATTGTTTGATTTCACTCATAAGTCGTGGTAATATGTATTCTAGAATAGATTTGTTTAAATCATTAACTTGATCTTGAATATTGGTTGGTTGATTTAAAGCTTCTTGTAGATAGACACTGCGCATAATCATCTTGAGTTGTGATACATCTTGATTACCAATTTTGTATTTTTTATCAGACATGACCCATATATTGTAACGGATTAAATCATTCATTTGTTGTATATTACATTCACTAAAAAATGCTCTTGATAATGGTGAAGACTCTTGTATTCCTTGTAAGACTTCCATTATATTAATATTTTATTTAATTTTTATAATTATAATCATAAGAACGTATAAGAAATTTCTTTGAATTTATCGTTTACTTTTAGGATCTTGTTTAAGATCCTTATGTCTGGGGGTCTTAGTTTTTGGGGAAAAGGCGAAGTATCTCATCAAGTTCTTTGATCCCGAGCTCGTACTTGGTGTTGAGGAGGTTGTTGAATGCCGCAATGAGTTCGATCTTGGTGGTCATCATTTTGTTCTTCATGATGATGATCTTTGATTCGAATTGATGATAGGAGAATTCGTCGTTTTTCTTGACACCGTTTTCAGAATTGTTCTCGGTGGTGGCGACGTTGCGGGTGACGCTTCGATCGACGTTGCCGACGACTTTACTCTTGCACCTAGGTATGATGAACATTCCCGGATCTTTCAGAAAAATTTATAAATTTCAAATGATATAAATATATAGAGAGATACGCACTTGGTCTTCAGTTTCGACTTCCGCGTCTGGACGAACCCGCATGCGCCGCACTTCATCTTCGCGGCGGGGAGCATCATCTTGCAGGTGGGGTTGTCGCACTCCTTGTCATTGGCCCGAATTTTTTTTTGAATCTGCGATGGATTGGAGCCTAGAATAAACAGTTAATTATAAATTAATCATAACAAATGAAAGATAACAATAAAAATAAAAAATCCAAAATAAAATACCTTGCAATGAAAACGAGCGCTTGAGTGTAGTTGTCGCGACAAAGGATGTGCGAGACGGAGGCGGCGGCGGCACAGATTCTTCATCCGACAATGCCGTGTCTTGGTCGTATACGTCGCAATTGTTGTCCTCCTCACAGTTGTCCTTCTCGCTGACGACTCCGTCATTCTTCTCGTGGTTCATATCGTCGCTGGGTTCCGGGACCGTATCCTGTGAGTACAAGTCGTTCGGCGTAAAGGCTTCGCCACCCTTAATCTCCAAGATGGCGGTGATAAGCTCATTGTCGGACAAAGACATGATTGCTTTATTAACTTGTCAGTCGATCTGATTTTCAATGACAGAGAAAGTTCTCTGAGTCAGTTCTGATCTGATTCTGATCTGATGATCCGATGAGTCATAAAACAGAAATATAATTTATCAATCGGATATTAAAAGAAGTTAAAAAAAAGGATTTTAAAGCTTTCAAATACTTTTGAAATATTTGAATTTTTTGATGAGAATGCTCTCATAGTCTTGAATAATATTTTTCATAGAAAGATGGATTTTCACTTCTTCCATAATTTTCAAACCTTTATTCCACAAAACTTTATCTTCATTAAAATCTTTGACAACAAGATCAAACATAGCAGACACACTTTCAAAGTCTGTTTTGTACAATATGAACGGATAATCTTTAGGTAAAATATCTTTGACAGAAGCATCGAATGTCGTTATAATATTATGACCTAAACTGGCAGCCGTTGCGATTTTTGCGGTAGTTTTCAGTTTAGCAACTTGACTGTTGATTTCTCTAATATTAATATCACAAATAAAGTTAACCTTTTCTGGAATATTATTTTGAGTATAAGAAATTTTGTAATTAATCTTATCGTTCATCACTTTATCAGTAACATCAATACCTAATTCTGTTTCAAAAAACTTGATGGGATATTTATGTATCAATTTTTTGTAATGGAGAAAGTTATTCGTATGTAATAAGGATTTGATTGAGCCCATGTATCCAAATGTAAGATTATCACAGATGGTTTGAGTTTTTCCAAATCTTGGATCCCAATGATGATAAATAACAAAGGTTTCTACTTTTTTAGAAAACAAGTCTTTCATAAATGTATTGTTTACAATAACCGCTTGAAAAAACTTTCTAGAAATACATAAATCAATATTTTTCTTATCATAAAGGTATTTATCAACAATGTCTAAGATGTGAATGTTGCTTTTATGCATTTTAGGAATAAAATCTTTTCCAATACCTCCAATCCATATGACAATCGCATTTTGAATATTCATAGAAATTTTTGTTTTTTCTAGAATCGATATTTGCAGTTGTTCTTCTTTAAAAGTCGTATTATGAATAAAAAAGTATTCTTTTATTTGTTGCGCTCTTAAAATAGTTGAACCAGCACATAAATTATTTACAGCAAATATCAATTGGTTCATTAAGACAACCGTATATTTGGTAATGAATTTCAAATTTTAATTATCCTAAAATGATTAAACGTAGAATTTTAAAAATCATATATAACTGTTTTTGAACCTGAATTAATGTCGGATTGGTGTATTTTGGGTGATTGTTCCAAGGATTATTGCCATCATTGTTTTCCAGTATCAAATTGTAAAAAACACATTTTATGTGAAAAAGAAGGACAATTTGATGAATTGATGCCAAAAATACTCGTAACTGGATGTGCGGGTTTCATAGGTTCTCATGTTTCAGAAAGATTATTGAAAAGAGGATATAGAGTATTTGGCATAGATACTATTAACGATTATTATGATGTAAATAAAAAAAACAGAAATATAGAATTACTTCAAAAATACGAAAACTTCACTTTTAGAAAAGAAGATATTTGTGATACACAAATTATAAAAGAATGGAAACCGGATAAAATAATTCATCTTGCTTCCATGGCGGGTGTTCGTTATTCTATTGAGAATCCATTTGTCTATGAGAAAATGAATATTGGAGGCTTCATTAATATTTTAGAACAAGCCAAGGAAAATAATACTCACGTTATCTATGCGAGTAGTAGTAGTGTTTATGGGTTGAATAAAAAAGTACCTTTTTCAGAGAGCGATGTTGTATCATCGTGTAATAGTCCGTATGCTTGTTCTAAATTATGTATGGAATTATACGCAAGAACCTATAAACAAATTTATGGATTAAATACAACTGGTTTAAGATTTTTTACTGTTTATGGGCCTCGTGGACGTCCAGATATGGCGCCATATAAGTTTTTACATGCCATAGCACAGGAGAATAGATTTAAGAAATTTGGAGACGGTACTTCATCCCGTGATTACACCTATATTGACGATATTGTCGATGGTATTTTATTGGCCTTTAAAGCAAACTATAAGTGTGATGTTTATAATTTAGGAAACTCGAATCCTGTATCTCTTAATACCTTTATTGAAACCTGCGAAAAAGTAGTTGGTAAAGAAGCAATTTATGATTCTGTTGAAATGCCTCTTGGTGATGTTCCAAGAACATATGCTGATATTTCAAAAGCAAAATTTGAATTAGGATATAATCCCAAAACCGACTTATCAGAAGGACTCCGCAAAATGCACGAATACTTTAAAGATAAATATTGAAAAATCACAATCCAAAATATAAAATCTAAATCCAAATTTCTAAAATAAAAATCCAAAATCTAAATTCTAAACAAATTCTAAACAAGAAACAGTTTCTAGTCAAGTTACGCAGCAATTTCAGTCAAGTCACT
>CERI01116469.1_pt1 | contig 14016 bp, 12 predicted proteins | sample 350261 | NCBI WGS metagenome assembly CERI01 (sample SAMEA2620979, study PRJEB7988) | marine metagenome | isolation source: saline water (ENVO:00002010), including
ATTATAAAATAATTAAAACAAATAATGTTAATTACATTAACTATATTAAAGAAATAAGAAAACAAAAAAAAGAAGACAAACTTGATATACAATCTCTTGATGATTTATATTGGAAAGAATTGAAAAAAATTACTAAAAATAAAAATAAAAAAAATAATGAAAATAGTGAAAATAGTGAAAATAGTGAAAACAAACATAAAAAAAAATATGATAATTTTGATAATGATAATGATAATGATAATGATAATGATAATGTAACTGAAAAAAAATGTTTAATAAATATTAAAATTTAAATATTAAATGTTAAATATTAAATATTAAATGTTAAATATTGATTTTATTTTTTAGAGCGTTTATGATTTTTTTTTGTACTTTTTTTGCTTTTTCTGCTTTTTCTGCTTTTTTTGCTTTTTCTGCTTTTTGTACTTTTATTTTTTATTACATATTTACCTTCTCCTTTTTTATGTTTTCTTCTAGTTAATCTTTTATATGGATTAAATCCACCAAACATGTATATAATATATTTATATAATAAATAAAATATATTATATATGTTATATTTTTTTTGTAATTAATTTATATAATTCATTTTTGTTAATAATATTATTATTACTTAATTTACGCGGAATCCATTTTTTAAATTTTACATTATATTCACATTCAATATTATATGATTTTTCTAAATTTACAAATTTAGCTTCATTAATATTTTCAAATTCATTTTCATCATCACTTTCTTCAAGATAATCAAGATTATTATTTTCTTTTATAATTCTAAATAGATTATTCATAAACTTACTTGTTTTATAACTATCTATTAACGCAATAGAATAATATTCTATTTTATTATGATTTATAATATGTAAATTATATATATCATTATTTATACAAGGAGTTATTTTAAACGTTGCAAAATAAGTAAATTTTTTATTATTAAATATATAATGTCCTAAATATTTATCTTTACTATAACTATTAATACAATATACATTATAATTTAAATTATTAATAATTTTATATACATCATCAATATTATTAACAATAATTGGAATTTTAATATTATTACTACTATTATTACTACTATTATTGCTACTATTATTGCTATTACTATTATTGTTAGTTCTAATTTTTGGCATTATATGATTAAATAAAGATAGTTTATTTGAAAAGCAAAGATTATAATTGTTACTGTATATTAAATCATTATAATTATTAAAATTATAAATATTTTCAATAATAAAATAATTTGCTATTTGTGATTTATTATTATATTTAAAATAATATCCATATAATAATACATTATTATAACATAATGTATTATCAAACTCTAATTCCAGATCATAAAATTCATTACTTGAATCTGTTATGTCTTTATTATTAATAATAATTAATATAGCTATTAATTTTTTTTTATAATATGTAAACCAAAGATAACTTTTGCGTCCTTTTGGCTTTAAAATATAATAATATGCTTCATTATTATATAATTCATGATTAGGAGATTTATTATATATATTTAAATTCTTAATTTTATTAATATTTGCTAAAGGGCATCTATAAATAATATTTTTAATAATTGTTCTATTAATTGGTTTCATATTTATTAAATAAACTAATAAAATTATTTTATATCCATTTTAAATTTATTTAACAATTTAATTTATTTAAAAAATCAGATAATTCATTTTTCATATTATTATTTTCAGGTGTGATTTTTGAATTTTCAAAATTTTTATTAAATATATTCACATCAAATTTTATACTATCTTTATCAAAAATTTCAAGATCTTTGTTTGCATTATTATTACTATTTAAATAATTACTTGGCATAACAAGATTATCTATATTTGCATAATTATTTAAATCGCTTGTAAATTCATTATTTGAATTGTTATTACTACTAAAAATATTACTATTATTACTATTGCTATTATTATTACTATTGCTATTATTATTAATATTGTTATTATGGCTATTGCTATTGCTATTATTATTACTATTATTAGTATTGTTATTTTTATTATTTAATAATTCACAGATTTTATTATATTCTTCTTTTGGATAATTATATAAATCTTTATTTTTTGTAATAGTTAAATTATCTTGAAAAAAAATAAATAAATTATGCATTAAATAAAACATTAATATATATAATATTCCCCATTTTACTATATAAAAAAGCATATATATATCTTTAAAAAAATATATCTTTAATTATAACTTAAATATATTTTAATTGAATATATAATTAGGTTATAATTTTGAAATAATGATTACTAGTATTTTATACTCAAATTTAAATATAGATGAAATAAAAGTGAAAAAAATGAATAGTGATAATATTTATAAAAAATGTAATTATAAAACACCTGATGATTTTAATTTAATTGCATCATGGAATTATAATTCGGATATTATCGAATTATGGGGTAAAACAAAAGGTAATATAAAAAATGTTATAACTTCAATAAATAATATTAATATAGATAAATTTATAGTTAATACAAAAATATATGGAAAGTGTATTTTTGTAATGCATAATGATAATATTAATGATAATATTAATATTAATGATAATATTAATGATAATATTAATGATAATATTTATAAATCTTTAACATTAGATATATTTAATGATTTTTTAAAAACAATAATTGAAACCGATAATGTTAATAGTAGTATTCTTAGTGAAGAAAATATAAAAGATTGTAATATTAAAGAAACAATTAATGAAAAACAAGAAATTGAAGAAGATGATGATAATGATTCTGAATATTCATATAATTCAGAATTAACATATGAATTATATTGTTATAGTGATGATGAAGTTAGTTTATAATTTATAATAATTTATAATAATTTTTAATAATTTATAATAATTTATAATAATTTATATTATTTTATAATAATTTTTAATAATTTATAAATTGAATTATTTATAAAATAATATTAAAATTATATTATTAAATTTAATATTATTTATGAGCAGATATATTAGAATTATAGATACACCAGATGAATTCAGAGAAACTATTATTAATAAATTAATAACTTTAATAAATGATGAAAAAATTGCACAAAATCTTGAAAAAGGTATATATAATTATTCATTAAAAAAAGCAGAAGAAGAGAAAATAGTAAAAAAATGGAATAATGAGTTTTTTGTAAAAATTTATATTCAAAAATTAAAAATGGTAATTAATAATCTAAAACACAAAGAGTTATTTAATATTGTAAAAAATAAAAAATTAAAAGCACACGAGTTCGTTTTTATGACACATCAAGATATGCGTCCAGATATATGGAATAGTTTAATTGAACTAAAAAAAATTAAAGATGAAAACAGATTTTCACCAAAAATTGAAGCATCTACTGATGATTTTACTTGTTCAAAATGCAAATCTAAAAAATGCACATTTTATCAGCTTCAAACTCGCAGTGCGGATGAACCAATGACTACTTTTGTAACTTGTATTAATTGTGGTAATAGATGGAAATTTTAGATTTTAAGATAAATATATTTCAATATTATAATATATTTATATATGTAAATATATTAAATGAATATATTTACTAGAACTAGAACTAGAGCTAGAATTAAACCTATAATTAAAACTAGAAGTAAATCTAGAAGTAAAAGTAGAAGTAAAACTAGAAGTAAAAGTAGAAGTAAAAGTAGAAGTAAAATTATAAGTAAAATTAGAAGTTTAAAATTTTCTAAAAAAGATAAACTTCCAAAAGAATTAGAAATTTATAAAGAATGTTTAGAATTTACTCTCAACTGGGCAAAAAATAGACATGATGTAATAAACGTTTTATTTAATAAAACTCATGATGAAAATTATAATTTTAATATATTAAAAAAACCATGCGAAGAAAAATTTCTATATGATGTAAAACTTAGCAAAAAAGATAACCAAGATTATTTAGATTTTTTAAAATCTTTTGAATGTAAATATAGTGATCAACTTAAAACAATAGAAAAAAATTTTACAGATAATATGTCTAATTATTATAAAAACAGTATTAAGAAACAAATAAATTCAAATTCGGGTGGTAAATATATAAAAAAAACAAAAAAACAAAAAACAAAAAAAGTAAAAAAGTAAAGAAAAACAAAAATAAAAACATACTAACAGAATTAAATAATTTCAAGGTCTTGAAGTTTCCAATATTCAAAAGTATTATTAGGAATAGGTCTTTGAATAATAAATGGTAATTTTTTTTCTTCTAGTTCTTTATTTGCAATAATATAATTATCTATAATATTTTCACCTATTTCAACCATTGGTTTAGAATTATTATTAAGTTGTTTAAGTCTAATTCCTAGTATACGTGTTTTTTCATATTTTGTTAAAAATGGATTTGTTTTATGTAATTCATCTATTATAATATTATTTTTGTCTCTTTTTACTTGTGATAAAATCCGGATTTCTTCAAAATTTTTACTTAAACATTCCGGATGATTATTAATTACTAAATTATCTTTTAAATCGCTTGTAAATTTTTGTAAGAAATCTTGTGAATCATTTTCTTCTAAATAATCATTTATAGTAAAATTACTATAAGTATTTGTTTCATTATATGGTTTATCAGAATCTTTTAATAGTTCATCATCATCGTCATTATCATCATCATCATCACCATCATCATCACCTTCACCATCATCACCTTCACCATCATCTTTATAATCATCTTTATAATCATTTATATTATCAGGTTCATCATTTTGTATATCATCCTCATTATCTTCGTTAATATTATCTATAATATCATCATCATCATCATCATCAGAGTCATCATTAATTTTATCTAAATTAATATCATTAATTTCACTTTCATCACCCATTAATACTTATTATTTATTATTTATTTATATTTTAATATCAATTTTAATATTTTAATAAAAAATTAAAAAATTAAAAAAATAAAAAAATAAAAAAATAAAAAAATAAAAAATTAAAAAATTAAAAATTAAAAATAATAGCTTTAAGTTTGAATTTATTTTTCAGTATTCCATGTATAGTCACAATGAGAACATAAATATAAATATTTCATATTAATATGATCAAATCTAATAGAAATAATCTCTCGATTATCACTTATAAAATCACTTTTATTAGATTCACATTTTTCATTTGGACACTTAATATAGTTAATACGTGGTAAAGTTACATCTAATTTTGTATAATTATTAACATTCATATTATATTTATTATCATTTTTATTAATATATTCTTTTAATACACATTTTCCTAAATCTACTAAATTAGATGTGGTGTTTCCACAATTGCGGCAATAATAAAGAATATTATCACAATCTTCATTTTCTAATTTAATATAATACATATTATTGCAATTTTCACAAAAATGCATAATTATTATAATATTAGAATAATATATTTAAATATTAAAGTTATATTAAATCAATTTTATTTAAATCGTTAATTAATTTATTATAGTCTAATACAAATTTTAAGTTATACGTTGAAACATATACATTATTATTTTTAAGATTATTATTTAAATTACTAATATTATCTTTTATAATTTTATAATTATCTTTGAAAACTTCAATAAAAATATCTTTAAAATAATATATAATATTATAATAACTATTAATTTTTGAGTTATTATGTTTAAAATCTTCTTTATTATTTTCTATTTTTTTTATAATATTATATTGTTCTAATATTGCAAATTCTATATTTTTATAATTTATTAAAGTATTATATTCTTTAATATTACTATTATTTTTTGCAATACCAGGTTCATTTAATAATGGGTCTTTATTAAATCTTGATGATAATATTAATAATATTGAATTAATAGTTTGACAAGATGTCCAAGTATCACCACTCCATGTATTCAATACCGATAAACATACTTTTCCATTTATATAAAAATTAGGATTAAATCTTGTTTTGCCATCATTAGTTAAATATGTAACTTTTGGTGGTTCAAATGGATAATTTTCAGGAAAATTAAACTCAAAAAAATAAAATCCACAATAATATGGTGTTTTTTCACCACCAATAATCATAGCATAACCCTTTAATATATTTTCTTCATCGTGTTTATAATAAATATTTTCATGTTTAAGAATGTGTGAATTATCCATAATATATTTAACATCACTTGCTATTCTTCTTAATGTAATACTATTTAACCCCATAATACACTTATATATAAGATAAATAATTATTTAAATATTTTTTAAATATTTAAAAAATTGAAATAAAAATATATTATATATATAAGTAGAAACAATGAATAATTTTTCATCAACCAATAATACATATAGCAATGCTAATTTAGCATCGCTATTAAAAAAATACAAAGCAGAAAAAGGAAGCACTCATACAAACACAAGAATAGGAGATAAAGAATTAAATATTTTTGGTGGAATTTATAATATTGAATATACTAAAGAATTTTGGGACACCTATTACAAGCATGTTATTTTAAATAATAATGAAGAATATTTAACTGAAAAACAATTAATAAATGATGGACCATTAATAGTAGATATAGATTTAAGATATGATGCAAATGTTAGAGAGAGACTTCATGATAAATCAAATATAGTAGATTTGCTTCAGTTGTATGCAAATAAATTAATTGCTATTTATAATTTTTCAAATGAAGCAAAAATAGATGTATTTATATTAGAAAAGCCGACTATTAATATTTTTAAAGATAAAGTAAAAGACGGAATTCATATGATTTTTACTATTAAAATGACAAAAGCAGAGCAAGTAGTATTACGAACTAAAATATTAGAAGAAATTGATAATATGTGGGATAATTTACCATTAACTAATAGTTATGATGATATATTTGATGAAGGTGTTACAAAAGGTTTTGTAAATTGGCAATTATTTGGATCAAGAAAACCAAATCATGATGCATATAAACTTAGTTATTATTATTCATTAGTTTATAATAAAGAAGAATTAAACTGGGATTTAAATGAAATTAATATTGATAATATTAATATTAGAGATTTATTACCAAAAATGAGTGCAAGGTACACAGATCATAATAAATATGAGTTAAATAATAGCGAATATTTATTAAAATCAATTGAAGAAGAAAATAAAAAATTAAATAATAAAGAAAAAACAGGAAAATCTGTTATTAATAATCAAAATATTGATTATTATAATATTGATTTTAATAAAATTACAAACAATGAAGAATTAGATAAATATATAAATGAATATATTTTAAATGATAGTATTGATAATTATGAATTAAAAGAAACATTTTTATTTACCATGATTTTACCTATGTGTTATTATGACGAAGGTTCATATAATAAATGGATAAGAGTAGGTTGGGCTTTAAGAAACTATGATGAAAAATCGTGCAATTGTTTAAGTAATTCTGATAAAAAATCGTTTTTAATATGGCTTAAATTTAGTAGTAAATCTAAGACTTTTGATTTTAATAGTATAGCAGAATTATATGAAAAATGGTTATTATTTGATAATAATAATCCAGATGGTTTAACAAAGAGATCAATATTATTTTGGGCAAAATCAGATAATTATGAAGAATATATAAAAGTTAGAAATGAAACAATTTCATATTATGTTGATAAAACATTAGATGCAATTATTGCAAAAGATAAAGTTGGCGAATTTGACCTAGCAAATGTGCTATATCAATTATGTAAAGATCAGTTTGTGTGTGTTAATATTAAAAAAGATATATGGTATGAATATAAAAATAATAGATGGCATGAAATTGATAGTGCAACAACACTGAGGCTTATTATTTCAAAAAGAATGCATGATATATATCTAAAAAAGGCACAAAATTATGTTATTATTATTTCGCAAAATGATAGTAATGAAGATGAAGAAAAACAAAATAGATTAAAAGCAACAAAATTAGGTGATATATGTATGATTTTAAAAACAACAAGTTGGAAAAATAATATTATGAAAGAAGCAAAAGATTTATTTTATGATAGTAAATTTATTCAAAAATTAGATTCGAATCCTTATTTACTAGCATTTAATAATTATGTTGTAGATTTTAAAAATAAAACTTATAGAAAAGGTCGTCCAGATGATTATATATCAAAAACAACCAATAATGATTATATTCCACATGACAAATTAATTGGACATATTCCTAATAATAAAGAAATATTATATGAAGATCTTATTAAAGAAATTAATAAGTTTATTAATGAATTATTTCCTAATAAAGAATTAAAACAATATATGTGGGAACATTTAGCATCACTTTTATTAGGAACAACAGATAATCAAACATTTAATATATATACTGGAAGTGGTTGTAATGGTAAATCAAAATTAGTAGAACTAATGTCTAAATGCTTAGGTGATTATAAAGCAATGGTTCCAATTTCATTAATTACACAATCACGAAATACAATTGGTTCTACATCATCAGAAGTAGCACAACTTATTGGAATTAGATATGCTGTTATGCAAGAACCAAGTAAAGGAGATAAAATAAATGAAGGAATTTTAAAGGAAATTACTGGTGGTGATCCAGTTCAAGCTCGTGCTTTATATCAAGAACCAGTTACATTTATTCCACAATTTAAGTTAGCAGTATGTACAAATACATTATTTGACATTAAAAGCAACGATGATGGCACATGGAGAAGAATTAGAGTATGCGATTTTGAAGGAAAATTTCTAGATAATCCATATGAAGATGAAATTAAATTTCCGAAAGAAAATTTTCCATATCAATATCAAATAGATAGAAAAATAGATGAAAAATTTGTATTATGGGCACCTGTATTAATGTCTATGTTAGTTGAAATTGCATATGTAAAACAAGGACATGTTAAAGATGTAAAAGCAGTAACATCAGTAAGCGACAAATATCGTGAAGGCCAAGATTATTTAACAGAATTTATTAAAGATAAAATTATTAGAAAACGTGATGGTAAAATCAAAGAAGTAGAAATATTAGAAGAATTCAGAAATTGGTATATTATGCATTATGGTAAAAATAATTTACCAAAGGGCAAAGAAATTACTGATTATATGGATAAATTATATGGTAAACGAAAGAAAGGAAAATGGATGAATGTAGAAATATGCTATAATGATGATGATGATTATGATGATTATGAAAGTTAAAAATAGATTATGTGTTTTTTAAAAAAAATTATAAATTTTATAATTAGTATTTTAAATTTATAATTTTTTAATTTACGATTTATAATTTATGATTTATAATTTATTATTTTTAGTTATTCATAATTTCTATTATTAATAATTTCCTCATCGCTTATAATATAAGGATAACTAATAATTTTGTCTCTTAAATTAAAATATTCTAAACAATAATTATAACCAATATGTATATAGTTTATAATATACTTTAAAATAAATGGTAATATTATATATAATAATATTAATATTATTGTTATAATATTTTTATATTTTTCGTCTTTAAAAAAATTTGAAAATATAAAGTATAATACTAATACACTATAATATATTATCAAAATATAAAAGTGAATGTTTTTATAAAATTCATAATTATTATTTTGATAAGTATCTTTTCTATTATCCATATATAAATTTTGATTATATGTATCTATTTTTTTCTCTAATTTTGCAAGCTCATCTAATTTATCATTTTTAATTGCACCAATAGAACTTTTATAGTTAAATAAAGAATAATAACTTTCTAAAAATGCTTTCATATATGTTTTTAATTTATTAAAATCATTTTTTTCTTTTTCTATAACACCACTAGATGCATATTCAGCATTATTATTACAGTCTATATTATAATTTTCTTTATTATAAAATGATGCATGTCTAGCTTCAAGTGCATCTCTAATTGATTTAATTTTATATAATGATTTCATATTAGTTAATTCTTGTCTTGTTAATTCATAATATTCAGGCCAGTTACCAGATATATCTAAATTATTCCCATTCGCTTCATTGATTACATCAACAACTGCTGATATTCCTGTAGCGGTCTCCGCTTCAGTCGTGATTGCTCTATTTGCTAATTCTACTACTTCTCTGCTAAGACAACTTATATCAGTAGTCATATTAATTAATTAATATATATTAATATATTAATTTGTAACATTAGTTTGCAACATTAGTTTGTAACATTATTTTGAGTAAAAAATTTTGTAAGACTACTTGCTCCAAGTGAATAGCCTACTAAATCACTAGAACAAATATTTCCAAATCCTTCTAACTGTGATGATTCAACACATTTCCAATTTACACTATCATATACCATATTATCACCGCAACATTCTTCTCTGCTACATACTGTATTATTACTAGCATCTTCTTGAGAACTATCTAAGTTTAACATTGCTCTCGTTTGTTTAACGTATTCATCATTTAATAATTTATCTTCATCAATAATGCTATGTTTATTATTATTATAATATCTATATACAGAATATATTATTACTAATATAATCAATGTTATTATTAATGCATATGTTAAATTAGTATTTAATAATTCTTTTTTATTTAAAAATAAAAATATGAATATTAATATTATTGCAATTAATAATATTTTTAATAATTCTAAAAATATATTATATTTTTTAATATTACGTTGATTTAATTCAATATTTCGTTTTTTATTATTGTTATCTTGTTTTATATCGCTATAATAATCATTTACATTCAATCCTTTTTGATATTTTTCTAAATAACTATCTAAAACTCCACTAAAACTGTATTCTTGATTTGATAAATATTTATCTAAATCATTTTCTGAGATACTAGATTCTTGGTTAATAATTTCATTTAAACGTTCTTGTTCATCATCGCCACTTTGGATACGTTCTGACATTATGGGAATTATGTCGTGCCTATACTCATCCATTCCTTCTTTAATATTAAAAAAATTAGAAATATTTGTAAATAAATTTGTAATTAAATTTGTAAATGAATTTATAGAATTATTTGGTTTTTTCATATTACCTTTATATATTACATGTGTATTTTTTTTTGATACAAATGGTTCTATATTTTGTAAATCCGATGTATTCGTTTTGCTTGTAATCGTTTTGCTATTAATATCTTCTATAGCTGTTATATTTTCATTTAGCGCAGATATATATAATTCAATATGTTGAATTTGATCAAAAATTACTGCTTTTATATTATTTATTATTTCATCATTTAAATCTAAATCATAATCAAAATTCTGAAGACTTAATAACAAGTTTTTTGCTATTTCAATTTTAGACTCATCTGGTTCATATATATTTATATCATTAAATTCCCCCTCAGCACTAACAATTAATTGTTTATCTAAACTACTTGCTGCCACAATATTATTATCATCAAATTGTTCTACCATTTTGTTAAAAATAGCGTAATATTGTTTATTAGATTCTTGATCATTATACTCTCTATCCTGTATTCTTAATTCTATATAAGACTCTTTTGAATCATGATTATTTGGTTCACCATTAGCCCATCTATTTGTTTGTCCTGTAAATGGTGTTCCATCAACCCAAATCCATGTATCTTCTGTTGGGTCATTATTACCTGACCGAGGACCCTTAGGTGGCTCTTGACAACCTGTTTCAACTGTATTATCATTTGTACATTGCATAGTATGAATGTTATCAGATTTAACATTTGTATTAAAATAATCATAAGTTATATCGCCTGATGTTATTTGACTTTCTTCAGATGGCAAATCAATATATCCATAACATGTATTTCTTAAATTACTAGTAGAATGATTTTTACTTCTATATCCAACTATTTTAATATTGGGGTCAAAATTTACAGCAGCAATTTTACAATCATCTAATGAACTTACATTCTCCCCAAACTGTGCGTAATCTCCTAGCACCACCCCTTCAAAATAACCATTTGTTACTTCATTTCCTTGTCCAATTCTTTTACCACCTAAAAATACTTTGTCGAGCCCCTGAGCAGCGATAATAGCATTATCCATATCATTATCACTATTAATAGATGCAAATTTCCATTCAGAGCTCATATTTCCATTATTTTTATAATGATTTTTCCATGTATCTTTGTTACTTGTAATTGCATACTCTCTTCTTTTGGCATAATCAGAACTGTCAATAGACATATTATAAGGTTTAAATGTTAATTCACTATAATTAGTTGTAATTATATATGCTAAACCATCGGTTCCATTATTAATTTCAATAGTTTGAATACTTTTAACTATTTCATTTTCTCCTAATTCTTCACTTTGAATAATAACATCAGAATCATTGCTAGTGTAATTACTATTTGTAAACATATAAGATGTTTTATCTAAATTAGTATACTTAATACTGCTAATATTATTCTTATCTTTTATAACTTCTATATTAGTAATTTTATTTTCTATATTTCGATAAGATGTTGTATCTAAAAAATCATATATTATATTAGAATTATCATTAGCAACTGTCATATAATTCGAATCATCTGATCCAAAATTCTTATTATCTAATATGTTATTTATACTTAATAGTGTTTCTTTATAGCTTTCATAATTTTTTATATTTTTATTTATATCATCTATTCTATCATTAGAATAATAATAACCATCAACTAGTTTTGGATATTCTTGATAAAAATTCTTCAACTTATCTATATCCTTTCTTTTTTGGTTTATCACTGTTGTTTTGATGAGCTTACCATTTAGTTTATTTTGATTAGTCATATATATATATATATTAATATATGAATATATAATTATTAATAGTAATAATTATTTAATTATTTACAATTAAATAATTGTTAATTGTTAATTATTAATTGTTAAGTAAATAACATCTGTTTTTTGATAAATCCCACCTCATAGTATTTGTATCGCAACAATCTTCTCCAACACATCCTAAATCTAATTTATATGATGATTCAGGTTTTTCATATTCATTTTCATTTTTTTTAATTATCATTTCTTTTTGCTCATTATCAAAAGGTATATTTGTTTTTGTAAAGTTAAATTTATCCCGTGAATATATAAAATGCATTACATATAATACATATGCAATAATAATTATTATTATTGCTATTATAATTGCTAATGTTAAATTTTTTCCTAATATATTTTTTGTATTTAAAAATGCTACAATTATCATTGAAACTATTAATATTATAACAATTTTAATACTATTACTATATTTATTTATTGTGTTTAATTTATATAAATTTAATTCTATATTTCTAACTAAATCATTATTTTTTTGATTTAAATTTTCTATTGCTTTTTCACTAATACTATTTTTATTATCACTTGATAAATAATCTATTGCTATATTACTAAATACACTATTTTGTTGTGTTGCAAGTTCTAATAAATAATTTCTATATTGTTCTTCTCTAAAATTATTAAGTTCATTTATTTCTATTAAATCAGCTGTTATTATATTATCTGCTAATTCTTTTACATAATCCTCTACATCATCATCATTCCCATCTAATCCTTCTTTAAATCCCATTGCTTTTATAATGATATTATATATATAATTACTAATATTAGAAAATATATTATTATTATTTTGTGATTTAATATTTTCAAAATTTTCAAAACCAGATGTAATCTTCATATTACTATTAAATGTATCTATTTTATTAATTTCTTCTTCAATAATAATAATTTCTTCTTCTTTTATTTGAATCATTTTTTTAATTTTTCTAACAGACGGAATAACATCATCTCTTATTTCAATTGCTTCAGCATATTCAATAATAATGTTTTTAAAATCTTCTGCGTTTTCAATAACATCAATAGAACTATTTGTAAATTGATTGTTTATTGAAATAGTAGTGTTAGATAAAAATACTAAATGTTCGTCTGTACCTGCATAGTATGTGTATGGTTTTAATTGTTGTGTAATAGTTCTTGATAAAATAGCAACATAAGGGTTATTATCATCTCGCCTATCTGTAAATCCTGAACCATTTATATCATTTGTATCAGTTACATTTCTTAATACTAAATAGTATTCTTCATTTTCCGCATTATTAGGTTGATCCTTACGCCAGTGAT